>Ga0157363_1003441_pt1 | contig 14304 bp, 12 predicted proteins | sample AttsexASBM1_FD_111477 | JGI IMG/M metagenome (GOLD analysis project Ga0157363, IMG submission 111477) | Fungus gardens microbial communities from leaf cutter ant in Ribeirão Preto, State of São Paulo, Brazil - Atta sexdens ASBM1 | ecosystem: Host-associated > Fungi > Mycelium > Unclassified ...
CAAACTGAAAAGGAGCTTGCAGAACAGCTTGGCGTTACGCAACAAGCCATTTCCGTACGATTACATACGAATAAAGATTGAATTTTACAAAAAAAGCTCAGAACTTTTTTGTACACCTAATATTTGATCTACAAACGTTGGTATATGATTTTCATGGTAAATGATTTTTTGAGACTGTGTTTGAACCACAAAAGATCTTCGATTTTATCTCATATATTAAAAAGAGAGGGAAGGTATATTTTTTTGATGATAATTTATGTAATCTTGCGTACTACATTTGACATTGGGTTATTTATATTCGATCACGCGTGTATGATAAAGCAATAGGCAGTCGTATTCGCGGGTACATTCTCTTTGAATTCAAATTCTAATCGTATTTATATCCACAGTGCCATTCTTGACGGATTTGTTTTGTCACGAGCAGTCAATAGGTATTAGAATAAAATCTTTCAAAAAAGAAATTGATTAAAATGAAGATTCATTTCTTTCACAAGGGATTTGATAGTAAGACGTACGGAAACGTAAATACATATCATATAAAAGAGCCGCTCTACGTTTGTTAAAGTTTAGATTCAGATCATCGTACGGATAAAATTCAGAGTTTAGATAAAATTTCACATTGGTTAATTTACAGGTATTGTAAGTTTTACATCCTGTCATGATATTTTTATCAGTCTGTAGATCAAAGATAACGTATCGCTTTTCCAGCTGATTCTTGATAGCCCAGGAATATTTCGTTATATTCGGCAATAGGGGGAACTCATATAAATCCTATGAATGGAAACTCATACTCAGATATTGTCCGCTCTCTGAAACGCGTAGTATGGATAGTTTATTAACATTCAACGCAACGTAAGGCATTCGCCATTTTGAATAATTCAAGCATTGGCTTTATCGCTGGATCTCCCACTATGTTATAAATTGTATGTTATAAACTAAATTGCCGTTATGCGCTCGTATAAAAATTAATTTAGACGAGCGTTAATTACTACACATTTGTAATCTTCGTAAAAGCCCAATATGCTGAGTGGTACACAAAAATTGAAGTATCCATCATCTATCATTAAGTTTTTCGCGATATCACTATCGATAAATCCAGCATTATACAAACTATATACGATTTCATTAGAAAATGTTGTATAACTCTTCATAGGATTAGTTATGCCAACGTTTCTGCTATGATCAATCTTCATATCATTGAGTTCATCGAACATGAACTCAATTACATCCAAGATTTGCTTTTGTACATTTTTTTCCTTTGAAGTCAATCTACCTTCGACATAGAGAATGCTTTCACAGTAACGTGTATAAATCCTGTTGTATGGATAGCCTTCTCGTCGCTATGTCTAAACGTCGTGTTAACGTACGGATTGTACGTGTGAAACTCGAACTTGATGATGCGATCGTCAAAGGTTGATTCGCCTCCAATATACAAGATATCAACCATCTTAGATATTTCGTACAACAAAGCCCAATGATTGAAAAAACGTTCGACACAATGAGTTTCTTTCTCTGGACGCTCGAATATTTTTTATCGCTGTCGTCCCTCTGGGGGGATAAAAATTATGTTCTCTGTCTGTTTCGCCTGCTCGTTAAGAAAAAACGTTAATCTCACGTTATCGTTGTCGTATTTCTTTATCGCTATTGTACATGCTCCGTTTTATTTATTTATGTTTCAATAAGTATACAAGTAATATATTGCTTCAGTTGTCAATTCGTTTTCAATGTTTTTATCTTCGCAAATTGTCAAACCAATGTTGTATGTACTGTGGATAAGGCTGTGAGAACTTACTTATCGAGTCATCACATACATTTGTCACTTTTCTCTCCAACTCTATGAATTTCTCCAAATTCATCTTTTGTAGATAGTCCAATTTTTGTTAAAAATTTTGCTCTTCTCTTTTTCCAACTCTATTTCTTCTCTATTTCCTCAATTTTTTACAGACATTCTTGAAAAGTATTGATATAATCCAGATGATTTATTTTGATTCTTTTCTGCTTTCAATATAGCTTTTAATCCTTATTCTCTCGCAGTAAACGTACAACTATTCATCTGTAATACTCATTGCATTATTACATTTATTGTTATTCAGATCAGACTCCTAGAGATCAATAATTTTTCATAGACAGTATTAGCTTTCTTGGTCTTTTTCTTATTTATCTGAAAGAAAAAAGATATATCAATACATAGCTAAATTGGTCGTGTTAAGTTGTAATCGTGATTCGAATATATTATACCTAAGTGTAATTTTGGCAAACATTTATACATAATGATAATGGTCGCGTTCACCAAACTCAACTGTTGTGCAGCGGATCCGTGAGTGTTCGCTGCTATTGGTGTATTCTTCTAGATCATCCAACTTTTCTAGATCTATCACTTTTATATTATATTTCATAATGCATACCACTCAGAATTGTCATTCATGGTGAAGATTAAAATGAAGAATAATTAAGATATTTTTTTAATTTAAACATATCACTGCGTATCAGCTACTAAACGAACTTTTATTTCAACTGTCGAGCTACCCCTCAAAATGAGTGTTAACTAGTAATGTAGGCTAGAATCTTGTTGAGAGATTGGCCATCGTTTAGACATCTTCTGATTGGTCCGCCATACTTTTCAGGACATGTAAAATAGAATGAGATAGATGCATAAAATAGAATGAGATGCATGGATGTCTCATTCTATTTTATGAATAATCTATTCCATTCTAGCTTAAGTTAGATCTTGAAAAATATGGCGGACCAAACGTCTCTAATGGCGTGTTTTCAATGTCTGCAGAAGATTAATTTCGCAATTTTTGGAGATTTTATTCGCGCTGATTACATTATATTCCGTGGATCGGAAATCCATACAGGAGGACAACAAAAAGAAGAAAATTGCATTATACTTTCTCTAGAAATGGTCTTAACCTATAAGCAAACAATTAAAAATAAAACGGTTGCAAAACTGTTGCTTTATATCTGTTTTCAACATATCCTTTAATGCAGACGATATAATATTTATCTACATTGTTTTATTAAATTAAATTTAAATTAAATTAAATTGGAAACTATAATCTATAAAATGGAACGTTACAAACGTTTTTTGTATACTGAGAGAAGAAGATATTCCTCGATCAACCGCTTGTCGTCAACGAAATGTTTACCAAAGAGCGTCATTGAAATATCGGAGCTCTTATATTTTTGATCAGGTATTATTTGTTACTTATAATCGTATATCGAAATTTTTCTATTATATAAAAATATAGTATTAGAATTTCTTCTATTAAAAATATAGTATTAGAGTTTCTTCTATTAAAAATATAATATTAGAGTTTCTTCTATTAAAAATATAGTATTAGGGTTTTTTTATGTACAAGAAAAATTAATCTCTCCAATTTTTGCTTTCTATTTGGTATATACATCTGAATCTAATTAATAATTAGTTCTTCCTAATCTCTAAAGCAAAATTTTCATATTACAGACGTGAAAAGTGTGAGTGGTAGCGGACGGAGGAGATAACCTAGGAGAGCGAACTGCGATGACAAATGAATTTATTCTCAAGAAATTTCTGCTGCCACAGTTCGTTTTCTTTTAAATCATTCTCACCATATACTCTTTCACCATTCATAGTGTATATTATACTATATAGTCTGCAATTTGGAAGCTTTGTTCTAAAGTATGATGGAAGAATGCTCCACTATACATGCTCCAAAGTGATATGTGATTTGATTGTTGATGTATACATATGATATCGGAAAATCTAAAATAATTCAAATCAATTAATTTATTGTATGAAAATTCCGATGTATAACATTTTTATTTTACAGTGAAAATGTTATTTTGTTTCAGAGTACAATATCAACGTCCATATCACAGGATAATGTTGAAATGATAGAAACAGTAACACAAAATAATTTTATATCTGTCAATAGAATTACTAATAACTTATGCATGCCACATTCCTGGTATAAAATAATTTTGTGGAATTATTCTAATTATTGTATATACATTTTAATAGAATAAGAATATCCATTTTTTTACTATATTGTTTTTATCTTGCATTTTATTTTTCTTTTTAAAATAACTGTAATGAAATATATGAAGTCATCATTAATATGATAGAACCAATTAAATCTGATATTCCATCTAACGTAATAAGATCAGAGAAATTATTATAAACTTATCATCACAAACTTCAGAGTTCACATCATCAGAAAGAGCATCAGAGATAGACTTTGATGTAAAATCAATAACAGAAATAGACTCTGATGTAAAATCAATAACAGAGAAAGGCTTTTTGATCAATAATACCTTATCAGATCCTGTCGATCATAGCAGTGAGACAAAAACAAAAAATTGTCGGAGACTGTGTTGTACAACCACTACAGTTGATGGTATTATTTTCATGTGCCTTATATTAGGAGTGAGACATAATTTAACATAGAAAACTCATCTTGATATTTTGCGAATGATAAACTCCATTTACAATAAGGAAGATATTCCACAAAGTATTTTCAACATAGAGAATGAAAAAGAAAACATATCTTATCACATTTATTGTTATCCAAAATATGAAGCGGAAAAAGAATAATTTACTACAATCTATGCATTGTTCTTATTGGTAATGATGCTGATGTTTCTAACCCTCTTTAAACTTTTTCCTGTCCATATCGCTAGAATCTCAGTTGCAAAAATTAATTAAGGATTCACGTATAGCATTTTTATTGCTAACTCACAGATTTAATCGCATGAAGGAATACTCTGATGCATTTGAGGATATATATGGGGAGCAGTACAAAAAACATTGTGGTCCTGGAAAAATATTCTCATCCTCTTTTAATTTTTCAATTTCTTTCTGTACTGATAGTGTATCAACTGGAAATTCGACTAATAAATCATTATGACCTATTTATGTAACTATCAGTGAACTCCCATTTAAAGATCGCAGCAATTATATGCTTCTTGCTGGACTATATGTTGGATCTGTTGGAAAGACCCGAATCAAATGCAATCCTTTATTGAAGAAACAAATAAACTATCCTCTGAGAATTTTTTTTTGGATTTACGAAGAAAAAGAAGTTATCAGTAAAGTTCTCTTTATATGCTGTAACTGATTCTGTTTCTCAACATGCAATTTTTCCATACATTTTTTGGCTGTACATTTTGTTATGAGAAACAAGAGAAAACAGGCCTAAGATCGAGCTTTAATATTCTCTCTGAAAGAGCAGATGAAAGAACGGCAAAATTCACTTGCAAGATGCAAGAAGAGCTTATGAAAAGAAGGATGAGCCAGGTCAAGATAAGCCGCACACAAGAGTATGAAGGGCTCATCTATTTTGATGAATCTGCTCTATTTTAATTTAATTAATGATTTTGTCGTTGATTATATGCATGCTATCCTGTTGGGTGTGACAAAATTACATATGGAATACCTGTTTCATTCTACTAAAAAGAAAGAATGTTGGATAGGTATGATAGATAGTATTGTTTTAAAGAATTTAACCGATGCAATAAGTAGCCGCCTTCTCAGCATACAACCTCCATCAGGAATAATTAGAAGTCATTCAATCAATGATTGTTGCAAGTGGAAAGCTTTAGAATGGAGGTCATAGCTTTTGTTCTATTGCGTACCATGCTTGCAAGGTCTGTTTAAGGATAAATATTTGGTTTATCTCGCTCTCCCACGCAACTAATATTCTCCTTCATTCTGTATCTCGTCCTAAAGTTGAAGAGGCACACCACCTATTCCTTCAGTACTGCTATAACTTTCAAAAATATTTTGAACTTAATACCCAATCTATAACCTTCACTTACTTACTCATGTGTGCATGAAATGTGTCATTAATTGGGATTCGTTGTGGACAGACAATGCATTTTATTATGAAGAGTAAAATAGACACTTATTACAACTATATCAAAGTCCATTTTAAGTTACACAAATTGCTCGTTTCTTATGTTTAATTCACTATCTATCTTATGAAGAGTTTATATCTGAAAGATGTGATGAAATCACCATTGATTTCTCAGAAATAGTTTTTAAATAAGAGGTTTAAATACTTTGTGCGTTCTGATGGAGCACTTCTCTTAGAGAAAGGACAGCGTAATGTTTCCATTTTGCCTGAAGAAGAACAGTAAGTTTTGAAAATTTTAATGCTAATGATTTAACCTTTTTAGGTTTTTATACGAGAGCAAGTCAATAAGTTTTTAGAAAAACATAATAAAACACATTTTTTTGATCGATTCATTTTTATTTCTCAACATAGTCTCTCCTTTCAGCTCAATAGTCTCCTTTCAGCTTGATCCAACGATTTTTCAACTTTTTCAAGCCATCCGAATATGATTTGTCCCCTTCAAAATAAGCTTTTGTTTCGGCGATGAGCTGCTCTCTAGTGATGAATCTCTTTCCTCCGAACCATTTCTTCAGGAAATAGGAAATAGTCGCAGGGAGTTAAATCTGGCGAATGTGCTGGGGATATAATTGGCGAAATTCACTGAATTTAGCCATCAGTGTCGAACACGTGTAAATCCGTGCATCTTGATGGAAGAGCTTTCTTCTTAAAAAGGGGGGGACGTTTGTTCTTTAAATTGTTGAAACGATCCAATAAGATTGCGTTGTAATCGTTTGCATTGATCGTTTGCTTCGACGGAAGATAATCGATGAATTATACCGCGTGTATCCTAAAAAAACTATGCCATCACCTTTCCAACCGACTTTCCGGTCTTTGCCTTCTTTGGAGCTGGTTCACTTGATGAAGTCCATTATTTTTTGAACGTTCTTTCGTCTCGGGTGTGAAGTAATGGATCCATGTTTCATCCAAAGTAATGAATTGACGCAGAAATTCTGTAGAAAATCTGAATTACGTTGAAACATTTCAAATCTTGTTTTGAAATCGTCACACGGTCGCGCTTATGATTCACAGTGACAAATGCGGCATCCATCTTGCCGATAGCTTTTTCATACCCAATTGTTCGTGTAAAATTGAAATCATGTGATATGCTTGTGGCCTCAACAAGCTCGCGCACTTTCACTCGTCGATCAGTCAAAACAAAATCGTGGACTTTATCGATGATTTCTGACGTAGCAGCCTCAATTGGATGAGGTGCATCACATGTGGATGTACGACCACGTTTAAAATCATTCACCCAATTGTATACAGTCGCAATATGATGCAGATGTGCTATGAACATTACCCAACTCGGCTTTGATTTTTTTCGGCATTAATCTTCTTTCGTATGTAGATGTTTGATCATTGCACGAAACTCGTTTTTTTTCATTTTATAAAATATACAAAAGTTGTTCGCTTTAATTGTCTACAGAAATGAAACCACGCGAAGAATTCCGTTCAAAATTTGATAATAATCAGCTGAGAGATGCTACTTGTCAAAAAATAATGTGACATTACATTGCGAGTGCCCTCTGACAGATTTTCTAAGAACTTATTGACTTGCTCTCGTATTATGGAATGAGATGTACCTTCTTTCAATAGATTGATAAGAAGAAGAATAACGATTCATACCATCTTAAGAGAAAATTATAAGAATAAAATATATTGCCATATAAAATATATTGTCACCGTTGAAAGAAATCGTTACACTTCTTGTGCATATAGTTAAATGTCCAAGCTTATTAGTTCCAAGTTTGTTAGTTCAAAATGATTATGTGACTCTGAGACATGGCCTTAAAAGAATTGACAAAATGATGTGCATCAAATTGTCTCTCATCAAACAGCCGTGTGTTGTAATGAATTTATCATGTAATAATACAACTTATGTGTGTGAACTGCCTTTCGGTTGTCATCGAGATTGATAATTTAAAAGTTGTAAAATGATGGATTTATAATGTAAAATTTTCGATATCACTTCTTCATAAATAGATTTCAATAAATTTATATATTCTATTATTATATAAGTAAGTTATTCATGAATGTATGAATCGAATCTATTGTCATCTCATAACAGCATAGACATCGAATAGTCGTCGCACTCGATATGCTAAATAAGGCTATCCGTGTCGGTATACATAATTTTACATTTTTCATGAAAGAGCGGTAACATGTACTCGTAACGAAATTCGTATAAACGTTTTAAATATATTGAGTATGCACATACTCACGTATATCAGTTTGTTGAACTTCACTTCGAGTTTCCGCATTTCTATCGCGACCAGGTTTTCGGAAAAAATGCTTCTACTGTGAAAGTTTGGTTTCGCTCTCATCATTGCTTCTATACCGTATCTCTCAATGCATTACGAGTCGCATGGTTACATACATTTTCCATGGTCTTGCCGAAAACCGCGTTGTTCATTAATTTGAATAAGTTTTTCTCGAACTCATTCTTTGCTAAAGTTCTAAAATTTGATTTTTTTTCGATGTACTCGCGAAGCCATAGAGATTGCGCGAATTGTAGTATACGATGGATCTTTGTAATGCGGAAACCGTGACGAGTACATTGCTGCAGATTGCGATAATGTATGACGTAACGCTTTTTATCATATCAATGTTGCGAGGAGCTTCTTCTCTCGCTTGATAGGTGATTTCTTGCGCGTTGGACAAAACAATAGAACACATCATAGACACGTTGCGGATCCAAGTCAACCTCGAGAACGTAACCTGTCGGTGAATCGCGCGATATTCATAATATCAAAATTGTCTTTGATCCAAACATCGTTGACCCAACGAAAATCGGCATATAGCAATGGTTGATACATTGCCCAACCGTCTTGTTGACGTCATAGTACATCAGGTCGATGGTTTCGACCTGATGTACTATGACCTGGATCATACGATTTTATTTGTTGTTGGCCTGCGCATACTTGTTTGAACATTGACTCAGACTACCACGTTCAATGAATAGTTGACTATGTCAATGTCAATAAGAAAATTGAAATTGACACGAGCATATTTCAACTTCGCGTTCATGTAAAACCAGGTAGTGTATAATAATATGCGGGATGGAGTCCATAACTGGTGATGCAACTATCCCGAAAATTCTTAAATATATTATAAATATATAGGCCAGCAACAATACATCTGTTTTTAAATATAGATCCCTGTATTCACTGAGAGTTCGAATGGCGCTGCCGTACGTTCACGGCGTGCACGTAATCACTCTCGGATACAGTATCGCCCCTTAACGAACATTATAAAATGATTCGCGCGGAGGCTAAATATATAGTCTCCAATTTTTCGACGCAATTAACGTATTCGTACGGAAATATATAAGAAGATCGAAATTCTCCGTTCTGAGGTTAAAAAATTCTGACCGCGTAATTTTCAATTTATCTTTATCAAGATACGAGGCTAATTTTTCTAAACTGGTACTGAGAAATTTAAATGAATTGATAATCGTAATTTTGTACAAGTTTTCTTTTGATCATTTTTGGTGCTATCGACATATTTTGTAAATGTATTTTTCTTTAGTTACGGGAAATAGTTCTATACGTCCTTTATATGCGGTAGCTATATTCTTAATAATAAAGCGTACATAAAAATATGCGTAGATAAATTATGAAAAACGGGAACGCAATATGAATCTTTGTAACTCAAGTTACAATTTGAATGCGCGGGGCTCTGTATCGCCCGATCAAGTGGCGTACTCGCGTGTCATCCAGCGCGAACAGTTTTTCGCACACATGGCAGTGCGTAGTGCTGTTAAATTTTTGCCAATCGCGTAAAATCTGCCATGGGAATATTTGCAGACAGGATAATATTTACATTATAAATTTTTAAGACGAACCATGCAACGCAATCGTTACCGTGATGTGAACGATACACAACGAGTTATCGTATGAGCAATCGGCATAGTATGCTAAGCTAAATACCCGATGTTGCTGATATGTATAACTGGATGTTTTCAATCTTGATGTTGTCAATCTTCATATTCTCTAGGGTGCATTCTAGATCGGAGTTGAACCATGAACGAATGCGCTCCTTCTTGCGATAGTTGCTGAAGCTCAACCACTTGTCCTCACTGGGCAGCCGGATCACGCAGTTGTTGAATTTTCCACAACCTATGGATATCCAATTTCGTGCTTGTATGAAAATAGTGCAGGCATTTGGAAAATAATATAAATTTTTATTATAATATTATTTAAAAAAAATGTTGCTGAAAATATTTATAATTTTTTTTCTTTTTTAAATGTATACGAACCTATCATAGAAATATATTCTATTCTTTCTTGCTGTAATTTGATCTCACAAGGCAAAATAAATCCTTGATCCATGCAAAATGCCCTTTATTGTGGGATTATTATCATTGCATAGATTCTGTATCTACAAGAGATTGACATATTTGTCCTTCTTTCGGTCGGTGAGCCGTAATGGAAGAATTTCTTTTTATTCCTCGATGGAGTATACATTGATTGAGATGTTGTTAAGATTTTCGAATTTTCTTATTTGATTCAGCGTCAGTGGGAACATAATGTCTGTTAGATTTAATACCGTTGTATAATGCGAATGTCCGATCCATGTTACTTCTAGTTGGATATAAAGCGGCAACCACTGACCAGACAAACAGAACAGAAGAGTTTCTTGTGCTCACACTTTTATTCGCATGTTTATCATCGATACAACTTCACCCTTAAATACCTGTGTTTATCTTAATATTATCATGTTTCTGAATAATACTTTGCACATATTCCAGCACTATCTCTCTCGTAGGAATTAGCGAAGTTCGATGTGTCCAGAGTTTATCACGGCACCAGTCAATATATGGCTTTCGAATACTGTATCAATCTCGCGCCATCAAAGTCACACGCTATACCCGGCACCCTTGCACAAAACGTCGCACACAATATCTTTCAAATTTTTAAGTCTCACGATATGAGCGATCAACGATTATTTAACACCAATTGATAATCGCGGACGTTTAGCGCGACTCTATACCTTCAGTTTCGATGAAATTATCATTATGTTATTCCCACGCATTCTTTTCCAAGAAATTCTTTTCGCGTATTCAAGTGAGCGGCTTGCGCTATGAGATCACACTTGGTTTATCCATATTAAAATATACTGTTTTTCACTAAAATATAATTTTCACACAGTCATTAAAAGTATAATTTTTGCGTTATGTCTTTCATATTGTGTAAATAGGGCATAGATTGCATGGTAATATTTGATATAGTGGATCTCAGCATTTCTACAATATCGTTAATATGTACAAGCATATATTGCCTAATAACATGTTGACGAACAGCATAAAGACATAAAAATAAATTATACATTCTTATGATAGACGATGAGCAAAACTTGTCACGATCTGAAGAATGGTTTGAAGTATACCTAAGTCAACATACGTCCACATATTCGTAGTAAATATGTGTCACGTAACTTAACAGTTCCATTGTTTGATAAAAATTGTTCCTCGATTAAATTACTCATGTGATGACCTATAATAATCGTTCAATATTATTATTATTATCTTTCATTTACATAAAAAAATTGTAATAATTGAGTTGCAATAATTGAGTAATAATGAAACATTAAAGTAAATATTTCCGAATAATGGACTTACGTTGCAGCTTTTGTATTCCTAACCTCAACAGCGTTAAAATTGTTCACTCTGTTTTATGCATTCACATACCATAAATATCAATTTTCGGCAGATTTGTTGTCCATTTTCACAAAACCCGGCTCTAAAATATTTGCCATTTTATCACACTTTCTTCGAAAATTTTGTTACAAAAAATTGTGGAAATTGTGTCAATGCATGTAATAGCAGACAAAACGCGCGAAGAGGAAACAACCCTATAACGTCATATAAACAAACCATCAATAACACAGCATTTTTTTTCTTTCATTTCAATTTTTACAGTATCTTGAACTTGATTAATAAATAAATATAAATAAATTAAACAATTTTATTATTGGATGCAGTTCATAACGCTTATATTTTGATAAATCAATTGAATTTAGCCATTTCTAAATTTACTTGAAGACCGAATATTATGGGATAGGCTTCTAATATGAGATAGCGAGATTTCTGCTAAACTAATAAGTGTATATTTGGTTCTATCATGAACTTAAAAACTTGTTTAATAGAAAATTCATTATTACATCATGTATGTAAAAAAAAAGATTTGTAAAATTGAATGTTGTCAAATTTTATTGTGATTAGAGTCTTCAAATCTTGTTTTATATTATAATAATGTTTTATAAAAATAATAATATACAATATAAAAATTGTTTTATATTATAAATATAAATATTAGGTAATAAAGTTTGTATGCAGTGATCGAGTAAGATCATATTCATGAGAAAACACATGATATAGTAATTTGTTTAACTGTAAAGGTTAGATTTGGTGATCGTAAAACCGCAAGGCATGGAAGTCATAATGTGAGATACTCAGAGCATTTCTACCTAACATGAAAGCATCTAAATAATTTAATATTTCAAAGCATACTATTGAACTAAATGTTAAAAATGATGATTCTATTGTTAAGATCTCACACACACACACACACACACACATACTGATATACACACACGTCGAAAAAATTGTATAATTATTATGTTTAACATTTGAATTCTTTGTTTTATAATTCTATAATTATTATGTTTAACATTTGAATTTCTTACCTGTGTGTAATCTAATAAAAGAGTGTATAAAAAGCTTATCTTTATTTTTTTTCTTAATTTCCTGTTAATAGATACCATCTTATACAAGAAAATCCTTGTATCTCATATTAGGATTTTTTTTTTAATGATCAAAATCAACATTTTTGATAACAAATTTCACGTACAATAAAGTATAGCTATTATCGACTGCTAACTTTTGATAATAAAAACTCAAATATATTTTCCATAAATTTGACATGAAGGCAGAAATTCAGGTTATAAATTAAATAAATTACAAACCTTTAAAAGAAGGTATCTCATAATAGGTGACTTTATCCTACATATATTTTAAGTGATATTGTAAAACAACTTGTCCCAACTCAGTAACAACTTATCCCACAGTGGGATATATATAATACACATACAATACCATACAATTTACCTACTGAAAGAAAATTTTAATTTTCAGTATTTAAAGACATAGATACAAATTAGAAAAAAATTGACTATTGCTCTCGTTAAAGATCTACTTGAAGCAATGCATATAGATATTCATTAATTTAAATACACTAATATGAAAAAAAATTGCTAATCAAAAATTATAATAACTTGCTCCGATCTCCCTTATATGACTGAAAATTTTCACGTAAACAGCTAGTGAAGGGGCGATTGGAAAAACGCTGATTAGTCTCTTAAAGAGAAATTATTAGAATATTAGAATAGATATTAGATTAGAGCGAGTAGCTGCAAATATAGGATATAATTAAAAGGCCCCCATTTCATTTATGAGTTTTTGTTGTAACAACAAATTTTTCAAACCTGTTGATAGGCTATAGAATAGAAAGACCGAGAACCTCTCTGTCCTGCACACATTTGTCGTACGACAAAAACGCACAAATGAAATAGTGGCTGTAGAATACCTCAAGTAAGAGCTAGTATAGACAAAATGCGAATGAGGCAAAACTGGAAATGAGTTTGTGCAATAATTTGTTACAAACCAGGCATTATAACTTGACAAATTCATGTCGTTTTATTGTATTAAAATAACATATAATTCCAATCTCAGGTAGTCTAAATATGTTTCAAAAATGTTTTATAAACATTTTTCTGAAATGTTTTATACTGGATTTCTAAAAATATTTCTTATAAGAAAAAAATGTCCATTCGCAAAACGTTAATTGGAACGTTTCTTTTCTAGCAAAAATACATTTAAAAAACCACATTATCAAAACATTATAGAAACATTTACAGAAATTTATTTTACAGATATAAAATTCTTTTGATAAACAGTATTGTAAAATATTGTATATTGTATACTCTTGAATTTATATTTAGCACATATTCTGAAAAATATATATACTGTTACGTCCAAACCCTTGGAAGTTTAATCGAAGAGACAATGAGAGAAAATGGAGAGAGTATGGAAGGATAGCTAGATTCAATCTCACAGTATACTCGCGGACTACATCTGTGAGTACGCACCTTTTCGGATAGATTGTGCGGACTACTCCTCCTTATGTAAGGGATTCCTGTCCCCGTTTTGTAATAGATGTACGAGCGTGTAATAGATTTACTATAATCGAAGGACAAAATATATATGAATATATAATATATTAGGTGTACAAAAAAGTTCTGAGCTTTTTTTTGTAAAATTCAATCTTTATTCGTATGTAATCGTACGGAAATGGCTTACTGCGTAACGCCAAGCTGTTCTGCAAGCTCTTTTTCAGTTTGCGTAGAGTTTATATCCAGCAGTGCTTGC
>Ga0157363_1003442_pt1 | contig 14301 bp, 8 predicted proteins | sample AttsexASBM1_FD_111477 | JGI IMG/M metagenome (GOLD analysis project Ga0157363, IMG submission 111477) | Fungus gardens microbial communities from leaf cutter ant in Ribeirão Preto, State of São Paulo, Brazil - Atta sexdens ASBM1 | ecosystem: Host-associated > Fungi > Mycelium > Unclassified ...
ATATATAATTTTATGTCTAAGAATTAGACCTCAGACTTAACAATATCAATTATTCCTGTTGATACTACTCATCACCTATTATCATTATTTCCTTATACTGAACCTCTGAAACACTATTAAGTTTAAGCATCACAACCAGTGAGTAGCTTATTTATGATAGTATTCTAGTGAGATCTTCCTAGATTATAGACAATAGATTAACTATAAAAGATAAGTCTGGTCAGATAGTAACTTAGAGCTATATTACTTTTACTATAAGTACAAAACCAGCTATTAAAAGAGCAGATAAAGATATTTATTTGTTTATATTAAAATACTCAAACATGTAATCTATTAGACACAATTTATACTTAAAGATGAAAGTCTACAGAGTTGGCTTGGAAATATATAAAGTATAAAAACTCCATACAATGAGCTTGATGATGTAGACTTGTTGGAATGACCTTGGTCTCAACTTATGTGTTATACCTTCTACAAGCCACATGGTTGCAATTTTAGAGAATAGCCTTGTAAGAAGTTTATCACAAAATAAACTACTCACTTATTTGTGATATCTGAATCTTGGGTGCACTCTCAGAGGTTTAGTAGTGATTCAAAAATTTAATAATAATGATAATAATGATTCTTTCTCTTCTTGCTTTTTCTTTGCTTTTTCTTTTTTTTCTTTCTTCTTTTGTTTTTCCTACTCTAATCTTCTCTGCTCCAATCTCCACTACTTTTCATATTCTTTCAGACACTTTGTTATTTTTATCTCTCTTATTCTCCATTTTTTCTCTATGCCTCTAATATTGGGTCTCTCTATTTTCTTCAACTTAAATTTCTACTTCCTTATAAACTCTGAACTCATTACCAATCTTATTACTCCACTATCTAACAATGCCTCTACTATTATTCCCTTTTGTATATTGATTCTCTCCAATCTAATTTTCACCATTACTTTTCTTAGCATGTCACTATTGTTCAGATTGCAGCAGGATATATTATTTACTACTCTACTGAGTATTGTGAATCTGTTGTAGCTATTGAAACCTAATTAAGAACTATTAGATCTCTCTTCCCATTTAAATTGTTCTGTCTGTTATTTTGCTTGTCCTTATATTCTACCCTTCTTCCTTAGCCTATAATTTATCTCTTACAATTTTGTGCTAAATGGCCAAATCTTCCACAACTATAACAATTCCTTTCCCTATCCATATTCATGGCCCATGGATCTTGTCAAAGCACAAATCCTGTCTGCTGGTTCAGCTATACCATTACCACATTTATTCTTTCCACCTCTTCTATTAGAGTAAGCCCTGTTAGTGCCCACTGTTGAGAAATCTCCTATTTCCTTGGCTAAACTTGAGGCTGTGGTCACTGTTGCCTTTGTGCTCTTGCATTATTCAACCTTGGAGCCTGTGGTCTCTGTTCTTGTCACCTCTTTAATCTCTCTTCTTTGCTCCTACTTTTCCTCCAGTTCTTATCTAAGGTAATAGTTCTATCATACCATTGTTCAATGGAGCTGGGTTACTATTCTGACTCCATAAGTCTTTAGCATATTGTCTCATTCATGCCTCTTTTGAACTTCTCTACTAACAGCCTCTCCTCATATCCACTTTCTCTTGCTGTTCTCCAAAACTCTTGTATAAACTCCTCTATTATTTTTCCTCTCTGCTCCAATCTTTTTAATTCTGCTACTTTTACTATTTCTTCATTTTCTTCTCCAAACTTCTTCCTAATATCTGCCAAGAACTCCCTTGATGTCTCATATTCTAATTGTTCTCTCTCTAAGTCTTCCAACATATTCTTCTTCTATATATCTACTGATCCTCCTTGTACATATGATAAGATCCACTGAATCTGCTCCTCCACCACTACTTCTCTCATGTTCATCTTGATGTACAACTTATATGCCATAATGAAACCTAAGATCTTTCTTGGAGTTTCATCAAACACTTGTGGTTTAGCCGCTTTTATGCTCACTCCTTCTCTACCTGCTCTCTGTGCTGCTAATAGGGCTTGAAGTTGTTCCTGCAGTGCTGCAAATTGCTTCTGTTGTTATTGAGCTAAAAGCTTGTAGTTTATTGAACCACGTTGGCTCATAGTATATAGTAGTAGTGGTATAATTGCTAGTGATAGTGATGATAATAATGGTAGTAGTAGTGTTGGAGGAGAAAAGGGGTGTGAAGAAAGAGTAGAGCTAGTATTTGTCTTGCTTTTTGACTCATACTCAGAGCTTGAAATAATTTCTGTAGGTGTTAGTGGGCTCTCTTCTCATCTTACCTTACACTGTCTATTAACTACTTAAATTACCAACTATTACTCTAATGGAAATGTAAATAATTTTGACCTAAAAATATAGTTCTACTTTAGACAAGAGTTTTATGAACACTTGTTATTCTCTTGCATAGATCACAAGTGGACCTGTAGCATAGAATTGATAATAGAAATTGGTAACCAATACATCTATACAAGGTAATATGCTCTAAGATGTTAGTAGGCTTTAACATACTTAAAATGGCTAGACTTCCTCTATTTAGCTAGTATACTTCTTATATCTAGAACTCAGCAATTCTTCTTGACTAAAGGATTGTATTGTCTCTTAGTCAAGAATGATGGTAGGTAAAAGAGAAAGGATAGAGAAGATCCTGTGTTGGACAGTCTCAAGAAGTGGAATTGAGTTTTAATGTTACAAACTTAAGATCTTAGAGCTAACTAAGTGAATGAATCCTTGTATTAGATTAATACAAGAGAACTTGATAGAGTTTCTAGTACAGAATATCAATATTATATACCACACTAGGTGGTCTGTGCTACTACTGTGTCTAGCCTATTCTAAAGACTATATGTAAGTTATAAGGCTGATATATATTAGACATATTGTATGATGTCATTATTCCATGTTCTATTGTGACTTTGTGACTCTGTGACCGTTCATGTGACATGTGACAGCTGTGACCATGATGTTACATTAATCCCTAGTCCTAAATAAAAGAGTAATAAAAATAAGAATGAAAGTAAAAAGGAAATAAAAACAGAAAATAAAGTAGAGTTCATTGTTCACTACTCTAACACACTAATTTGTTTATCAGGATATTAATATTATTCTTTCTTGGTCTTGATTCAAATAAGTTCCTATATATCAGAATATATTTCTTCACTAAACACCTTTACTCTCTTACTCTCTTAAACTTTTGAAATTAGCACTTGAGTTATCTTACTGTAAATATATGACTCACAGATGATATCAGTTTCCTTAGTCTCTTCTAACTTCAAACTAGTGGCTAGACTATTATGAACAAGTTTTTGAATAGTACTAGATAAGATGTGATGTAATCACCAGTAAAACATATTCAGAGCAAGTAGTTTATTAACTGCATTTATATTTTCTATCTTTCTAACCAATTTATAGTCTCTTCCTATTCCAGAAAACTTTAAAAAATGGAGAACCATCTGTATTGTGAATGATATACTTACTATTTGCAAGTATAACTGTGAAACTAGTGTTATCAAGTTGTCTAATTGAAACAAGAGTATACTTAGCCTCAGAAAAATACAAAACTTTACTAAGATAAAGCTTGGAGAATATAGTATTATTTAGTAAGTTCAAAACAAGTTCTTTCTTTTTTAATACACTGAAAATTTGCAGCTTATAAGATCTTTAGCACAATAAATTGGAAAGTAGAAAAGTAGTCTTAATAGGAGATAATATAAGTAGTAGCACATAAGTTGAAAACTTTAATTTAAGTAATAATCAGTTCAACAATGCAATTTCTTTAGTAATGAGTTTTTCAAAATCTAACCAGTCCTCTGACTTTCTCACAAACTCTTTCTCAGACCAAGATTTGTCTAAAATTTCTTAAGGCTTAAACTAACTCAAGCTTTTCTTATTATTCAAGATCTCCTCTACTATTGTCAGGTGCAGTTCACACTGGGGTGGAAGTCTGCAAAATGGACTCAGAGATGAGTGGACTTATGAAACGACCTTGGCTTTGTTACGATCGATGCCTCCTGGAGACAGCATGGACATGGGTAAAGGGTATGATGATATGATCGGCTGCACCACATGTAGTCTCAGTCAGCGCCTCATGCAGAAGGTGTTGTTACCTTGCTTTATCCTTGTGGTCTCTTCATGTTTTAATCCTCATGTATGTCTCATTGTTGAACTATGAACTTGTATAAATAGCATAGATACATTCATGTATCCTTACGCTTTACCAATTCTACAATTCCCTTATCCTTTCTCAAGTCTTTGCCTTAGTTGCAACCTGAGCTCAAGCTTAAGGTCGTTACATTTGGTAAAGCGTCAACGAGCTCACCTTGCAAGAGAGGTGTAACAGGACGAACCTATGAACGAAACGAGACAGCGTTACCTGTCGGGAAGCAAAACACGTGTAGTGAAAACTACGAGAAGACAAAACAAGTTCAAAAAGAACAAACGATATAGAGGCATTGTCAGAATGACTAGGATCCTTGCAGATCAACGAAGAAGCCTCAACAGATGAGTACGAACAAACGGACACAGAGATGTCAGTAGCACCAGCAACAACAGCTGCAGCAGTCAGCGAGAACGTACAGGCAGGATTGCTGAAGAATATAGTACCAGACCCAGGATGGTTCGATGGCGACTGGTCAAAGTTTAAAGACTGGTGGAGAGGAATCAGACTATTCCTCAAAAGCAACAGGGTCAATGGAACAGACGACAGGATCACAGCAATCCTAGCTCACCTCAGAGGAGGTGTAGCAGGAATTTATGCACAGAAGAAGCTCGATGAGCTAGACAAAGACAACAATACCCAGGACTGGGATGAGTTTGTAAAGGAACTCAAAATGACATTCAGTGACAAATCCAAGGCAGCAGACACCAAGTGGAAGATTGAAACATTCAAGCAAGGAAAACGAAACATAGCAGACTTCATCATTGAATTCGAAGCACTAGCCATGAAGGCGGATACAGATGAGCTACACGCCATCTTTTTATTGAAGAAGAACGTACGACAGGACATTATTAAAATGATATTGGGATACCCATCTATGGCAATGCCAGAGATCTTGAAAGAGTGGAAGGTGGCAATAACGTCAGTAGGACAGGGATATGAGTCAACAGAGGGACGCCACGATTACAAGACAAGTACGGGAATCACATATGGTGGAAGAGGACAGCCAATGGACATTAGAAAGTCCAACGACAACTTCAAAGACGGGAAGCCTAAATGCTTCAATTGCAACAAGTACGGACACATGGCGAAGGAATGCCGATCGGAGAAGAAGGAACGAGAAACACGAATGTGTTTCAAATGTGACAAGAAGGGGCATATTGTCAAAGACTGCAAAGGGAAGCAGATAATGAAGAAGAGAAAGGTTCAAGAAGAATCAGATGATGAAGATAACAAGAAAGAAGAGTAGGGTTTTGGCGAAGATCTCGAGTAGGCACAGTACAAGAGATCTCCCATGTAAAATCCCAGAATAATAAATATATTATTCCAAATTACTGAACTAGCAAGGGAAAGAGGGAATTAAACATGCAAGCAAACATCAAAACGAAGAACGGCAAGAAATTGGAAGTCAAAGCATTGGTGGATTCTGGATGCACCCACACAGGAATCAATGAACAATTGGTCAAAGACAAAAGAATCCAAACAAAGTCAATCGATTTCTCCTTTGAAGTATTCAATGCAGACGGAACACAAAATGGAGAGGTGACCAAGGTGGCGCTTCTAGAAATCAAAATCAATGGACACAAGGAAACTCTGGAAGCGGCAGTAACAGACTTGGACAGAACGGATATGTTTTTGGGACATGACTGGCTGGTTAAACATAACCCAGAAGTCAACTGGAGAAATGGAATTATCAAGTTTATGAGATGTCCAGGCAATTGCACAATGATACACAAGGACATATGATTTAATTCCAGGCGAACCAAGGAAATGGCAACGGATAAAACAGAACAAGATAATGGTGAAATTGGCAAGGAACCAGATAAGATGAACCCAGAAGATTTACCAGAGTACATTCGACCTTTCACACATCTGTTTAACAAAAAGAAATTCGAAAAGCTACCCGAAAGGCGTGAATGGGATCACGAAATAAATCTAACAGACAAAGCCCCAAAGAAACTGAACGCAAAAGCTTATGCAATGACACTCAAAGAAGAGGAAGCCCTAAACCAGTGGCTAGATGAACAACTCAAGGCAGGACTCATTGTAGAATCAAAGTCAAGATACATGGCGCCATGTTTCTACATCCCAAAGAAAGACGGTTCATTACGGTTGGTTCAAGACTACAGGAAGTTAAACCAAGTCACGATCAAGGACAAGACACCACTACCTTTAATTGGAGAAGTAATCAATAAACTCAAGGAAGCCAAGTACTTCAACAAACTGGATTTGATTTGGGGATACAACAATGTACGAATCAAAGAAGGGGACGAATGGAAGGCCGCATTCCTGACCAACAAAGGATTATTCGAGCCACAAGTAATGTACTTTGGACTGTGCAACTCGCCGGGAATGTTTCAAAGAATGATGAACAGTATTTTCCGAGAATTGCTTCATGAAGGGATATTAGCAAATTATATGGACGACTTCGTGATACCAGCCAAGACCATGGAGGAACTAGAAGAAAGGACAATCCGATTTTTGAAGATAGCAGAGAAGCACAACCTGTGTTTCAAAAGATCAAAATACGACTTCAACATGGAGGAAATCCCTATTTTGGGAGTGGTGGTTGGCAAAGGGCAAATCCAAATAGAACAAGAAAAGATCAAGGCAGTCAAGGAATGGAAGACACCGACAAGAGTAAAAGATGTGGAAAGCTTCCTAGGATTCGCCAATTTCTATTGACACTTCATACAAAACTTCAGCCACACCGCCAAGCCATTAAACGAACTAAAAGGCAAGAAAGAGTGGAAATAGGAAGAGGAACATCAACGAGCATTCGAGGAACTCAAAGAGAAGATCACAAGTCAACCAGTACTGGTACTACCGAGGAGAGAAGGAAAGTTCAGAGTGGAAACAGATACCTTAGGACACGCTATAGGAGGAGTATTATCCCAAGGGCAGGAAGGGAAATGGAAACCTATCGCTTTTCTATCAAGAACAATGCAACCAGCGGAACGAAACTACGAGATCTACGATAAGGAACTACTAGCAATAGTAGAAGCTCTCACAAAATGGAGACAGTATCTATTGGATGCAGCAGAACTCTTCGAAGTTTAGATGGATCACGAAAACCTCAAGTATTTCAGGGAACCACACAAGTTGAACGGACAACAAGCTCAATGGTATTTGAAGTTACAAGACTATGACTTCACACTAAAGCACATACTGGGAAAGACAAACATGAAAGCAGACATTCTATCATAGAAGGAACAAGTCGACACAAAGGAGGACAACAAGGACGTACAATTACTGAAGGATGAAATGTGGACAAGAAAGACGATGGCCAAGATCACGATGTTGGGAAGAAAAGTAATAACGGAAGAAAGCGACATGGTCAAGAGAATTCGGAAGAATAATACAAGAGAGAAGGAAATTGTTCAAGCATTAGAAAAGAACGATGGGACAGCATGGGAAGAAGACGAAGTGGCATACATGGAAGAAAGGATCTATGTACCAAATAACAAGGAACTCAAGGAGGAAATTCTAAAAGAACATCATGATCCAGTGGATATTGGACATCTAGGACAACACAGGATGCTGGAATTACTCAAGAGGACTTACTGGTGGCCAGGACTAAAAGAGGATGTCAAGAGATATGTGCAAGGTTGTTTCAAATGCCAACAGAACAAAGTCCAACATCAAAGGAAGGCAGGAGAACTACATCCATTGGAGATACCTCAAGGACCATGGCAAGAAATCAGCATAGATATTATCGGACCACTACCAAAGTCAAATGGGATGGACACGATAGTCGTCATTGTCGACCGGTTTACGAAAATGATTCAGTTGAAAGCAATAACAATGAATGTTTCATCGGAAGGAATAGCAAAGATATACAGGGACGACATTTGGAAATTACATGGAATACCTAGGAAGATTCTAAGCGACAGAGGACTGCAATTTGCTTCAAAATTCATGGAAGAATTCACAAAGGCACTGGGAACAAAGAGACAACTATCAACAGCATACTATCCACAAACAGATGGTCAAACAGAAAGAATCAACCAGGAGATAGGAACGTTTCTGCGACACTATGTGAATTACCAACAGGATGATTGGACGGATTGGTTGGCCGCTGCAGAATTCCAATACAACGACAAAAAACATGCTGCAACAGGGAAGACTCCATTCGAGTTAAATTTTGGAAGACATCCTTGGAAAGGTGACCTCATGGTGAAAACGGACATTCCTCAAGTAGAAGACTTCCTCAGTGGACTACAAAGAAGCTAGGAACAGGCAACTAAAGCAATGGAAGAAGTGCAGAAGAATATGAAAAGGCAATTTGACAAGAAAAGGAGGAACCCTCAAGGATTGAAGGTTGGAGACCACGTATGGTTGGAAAACAAAAATATCCATTCGAACCGACCCTCAAAGAAGCTGGACAATAAAAGATACAGACTGTTCAAAATCTCGAAGGACATTGGATCGGGAGCATTTGAACTGGAGCTTTCAGAAGGATGGATGATTCATAACGTTTTCAATGAGGACCTTCTGACACGATGTGTGGAGCCAAAGTTTCAAGGACAACACAAGGATTCAGCACCTCCGCCGGTGATTATTAATGAAGAAGAAGAATACGAAGTGGAAGAAGTACGGAAGCACAGAACACAAGGACGGGGAACACAATACTTGGTGCATTGGAAGGGCTATGGGGATGAACACGATCAATAGATAGCAGAATCAGTGTTACCACATGCAAAACAGGTGATCGAAGACTATTGGACAAGGTGTTCGAGTTGAAACCTATAAAGAGGGAGAGGTAAAATCCCATTTCGACAGCTCAATAAATCACTCAAATTCTAAAAGCACCTCTACGAAATGTCTTTCCAAACCACAAACAACAACACTTTTGCAACAGCACCTACTTCTCCTAACCCATACGTCTCACGGAAACTTAACAATATGGATCAAGCCCAAGTAATGAAGAGGGAATGAGAAGACTGGACAAGGTTATATCACAAGACATTAAAGGGGTTAGAAATGATGATCAATGTACAGAGGATGGCGAAGGATATCAAGAGGTTGGCAGAAGAGGCGAATACCACGTTAACAGAGATGGAAGGCACAGTTTTAACGGCGAGCCTTGACAATCAGGTCATGAACATTACGAACATCACTCAAATATCAGAGGATCTTCGGTATTTGGTTCAAAGCGACATGGACGAATGAGCATTTCAAGTACAAAGAATGTTAGCTGATGAACTGGACCACTATAAAGAAAAGGGCAATGATTACGTGGATAGCAACATCAAAGAGATTTAGGAGTTATATATGGAAGAAGAAAAAAGAGGAGAAAGAAACAACAGAAAACAAAGAGGTTATATTGGTCTGGCCATATGAGGTTTCATCAACAACAACATCATTATCAAAGACGAGCTTCATCACAGATGAAGTTGAAAATCTCACCAAGTACATGAAATTTGTAAAGACTCCGTCACAAACCAGGATATTTCGACCACTACCATACTATCAATCCCTCAAATCCAGAGGAGAACAAGATCCAGAATTTTGGAAAGAAGTAGTAACGGCATTCATGGATAGGAAAAGGAACACTGATACAGCAAGAAACGGATGTCAAATACCAATGTATCAAGGAGGTCTACCACACGAGCCATACTTTGTAGCCATCGACAACAAGGATCAAGTAATCATAGGCCCTAGCAAAAAGATAATGGCTACACATGTGGTAGGAGAGTTGGAGGTCTTGGTTTGATTCATGGGAACATGAATCCTGAAATGGGGGTATTGTTATGATCGATGCCTCCTGGAGACAGCATGGACATGGGTAAAGGGTATGATGATATGATCGGCTGCACCACATGTAGTCTCAGTCAGCGCCTCATGCAGAAGGTGTTGTTACCTTGTTTTATCCTTGTGGTCTCTTCATGTTTTAATCCTTGTGTATGTCTCATTGTTGAACTATGAACTTGTATAAATAGCGTAGATACATTCATGTATCCTTACGCTTTACCAATTTTACAATTCCCTTATCCTTTCTCAAGTCTTTGCCTTAGTTGCAACCTGAGCTCAAGCTTAAGGCCGTTACAGGCTTTAGCTTATGTGCTGCGCCATCTGTCTGCCATGTGGTTGCAACTTCAGATGAAGGGAAGAAAATCTGAGTGGGAGTGAGTACTGATTGGTGTGTCGCCATTGAACACTGGAGATCGAGTTCAATGAGTTTATCTTCATCGATTATCAGACTAGCCCATTACAGTGTAACTACTAGACTTATATACAAACAGAAAGTATAGAAGATGCTCGGGGTTTCATTGATAAAACCCCTATTACCCTGAGCAGAGGTTTCAGTGTTGAGACACTGACAGGAGTAACTCCGTCATGGAAGACCGAGTTGAATAGGAGTATCCCTGCCGTGAAAGACGGAATACCTGGAGGGTTGTAGCACTGCTATAAGACATGTTGCAAGAAAGGTGGCTACTGTGGAAGGCAGGCTTGTATGTTTTAGAGGTGACATCACTGTGGGGATGTAGTTTCCGGACAAGTGGACTTGCATATGACAACTATAAAGACAAAGACATAGTCTTTATTTCCCTTCATAGTATTTATACTAATGCTTAGTAATTTGGTATTACTACTATTACTAATTTTCTCATCCTTTCTGTTCTTCTTATTAAATTACTTTTTTTAGTAATCACCATCACAAATCCAGCAAGACTTTCTTTCTCTTATCTCTCTACTTTCCTTTATTCTTCTCTTTTCTTCTTGTTTCAAATGTTAATGCATTATCACTATTATATTATAAGCTATTTCTTTCACTTGAATAAGTTCAATCTCACTCATTACAAATAAAGATAATTTGAAGTTTAGATTTAATATTATAGCTAGCAAGACAAGTAGTAGTAATATTAGATATAGTTCATATCTTATTATCTAAGACCTGATAGTAAATTCTCAAAAGTCTCATTTGCAGACATATGTTATTTGGATATGTAGAATATGGATGTCAGAACAACCTTGGGCTTCACCTTGTATGTTATATCTCTACTAGTCACACTAGCTATATATATCAGAAGAGATTCTTGGGATGTCTGGCAGACAAGTTTTCTAGAAGATAGTGAGATGTATTGTTACCAACACTAGAAGACAGTGTTAGTTTTAGTTGATTTTCAGAGTAAGACTTTATAGTATAACTACTGACTTATATACTAAGTCTGTGTTATGAACTTAAGACCTTAGGGTTGGTCAAAAGAAAGAACCTTATATAGGGTTTACACAAGAGAACTTGATAGAGAACTCTGTACAGGATAGTCTATCTTATATATTAGAGCCTCATGGCTTGTGCTAACTACTCTTAGCCTACCCTAAACAGCCATGTGTTTGCCTTGAGGTTAACATGTGTAGCACATGTTGTATGATGCTATCCTTCTAGAGTCTTCTCCGTCTTTCTATGCATCTCATGACTTGTGACTACATTATCTAATGTGACTGATGTGTGATCATGTGATCTGGTTACCCTAATCATGGTTCTAAGAATAGACAAGTAGGTAATTTGAAAAGAAAAGGAGAAAGAAAATGAAAATAATATAAAGTTTTCTGCCTTTAGTCTTGACAGTCTGCTACCTAGGATAGTTATCTAAGAATAGAGATTTTTAAGCAAGTTACTCTAGTTCTAGATGATCCTCAGATATTTAAGATAGAGATTCATGGAGTTGTCAAGGGTCCAGCAAGAATATTTAAAATAGAATGAAAACTATGATTTACAATGAAAAAGATTATAAAGTATGAATAATGAGAAAAACATTTATCTATGGGCTGGAATAAATATGACCAGATCAGAATATGACAGATAAGCTGATTAGAGACAAAAATAGCTAACCAACAAGATAAGAATCGAATAATAGAATTTTGGTAGTTATTATTACTAATGATAACACTAATAGTAGACAACTTCACTTTCTTTATATAAAGATTATTTAGAAAGGGTTGAGATTCCTTTTTATTAGAGAAGTAGATTGAGAATTATAGAAGAGGATAATACTAGATAGAATAAGCTACTATTAAAATACTTCTACAGTTTTTCTTGGACCACTATGTGAAAATAATACATGAAAATTACCTAGTTTGATTCAGACATATCTAACTTGGGCACAAAAATAAGTAGAACATCATTTGAAGTAGTAGATATATTTGCTTCAATAGAATATAAACTTATCTCTTTCAGCAATACAACAGAGTAGAGCTTATAACCTATAAGAATAGCCTCAGTATGCAAAGCAGAATAAGAACTAAGGTGTACATCATACTATGTAGTAAGCTATATAGCAAGATAGTACCAAATAATATCCATAAAAATAAAAGTAAAACACAAGAACTAATTAAGGAAAGTCTAAGTAACTTCTGAAATTGCAGTAATATTGACATAAGTTTGCTAATCTAATATGGAATAGGTTAGAGTCAAGATATATAGACTAACACCAAGTGGTATATATATATATAAAGTAGACTATGCTGTAGTATAAACTCTATTAAGTCCTCCTATAATAACTCAATTTTGCATTAATTTATGCTCTTAAGTCTTATCTAATATAAATCAATTCTGTTCATTTCTAATAACCACTTAGCTGATAATTGTTTTCCAGTATAATAATATATATAGAGTTTGTTGCCTTAGCTCTCATTTTTCATTTTCCAGGCCCTTATCATCATTTCTTTGGGAATTAGTAGTTATGGTCTTCTATTCTGTTTTTCCATTCTCAATCATTGGCTTAGGAACCAATAGTATTGAGGACTAGTAAATACTCTGTATTTTCATCAGTCTAATAATCAAATTTGAGTAACCTACTTTCTAACTTCTATTATCTATCTCATTGTTAGAGACAATCCACACTCACTAATTTTATTCATGATAATTGCATAAAAGATGAAGTTCAAATGAGAACCTTGATGAGAACAAACTTGGACAGATGTGGATGGGTCAACCTTGGCTTCAATATATGTCATTATACCTAGCCTATGTATTGTATGGTCAGGATTTCTATTAGTGGGAGTTCAGACAGGAGTGCAAGTATAGCACAGTTCAAGTTGATAATCAGACTAAGGAAAATGGTACATGGTAGACTATGTTCTTAAATATAGAACTGGTAACCTAATAATAATCTACTGCTATATACTTGTTATGGGACACTTGAACACTAACAATTTTATTTTTCTTTTCTTTTATTTTTCTGATTTTATATTGATTTTCTTTTCTCTTTTCTTTTATTTTTCTTTTGGACAATGAAGAGGCATGTGACACTGCAGTCACATGACAGGTCACATGATGTGACATCATAGGCCTAGAACATGGTGGAAGGATCTGGAAGATGACATCAGGGCACATGTATACAACATAGTGGTCTTGAGTAGGAAATGAGGTGGACATGAGGTTGTAGCATGGACAATAGGGCAGGCTTAATTATTGGTAGCACAGACCAAGGATGTTTTGTATATAAAGGACTCTAATTTAGCAGAGACTCCTTGTTGAGTTCTCTTGTGATTTTCCCCACTTGATTGCCTACTGAGAGCTTTACTTGCTTGTGTAGCTATTGGACTTTGTGTCTAGTGGTTGCCACAACAATACTCTGGGTTGTTAGGCATTGCAGGGGTTATCATTCAGAACTTTATGGAATTAGTGAGGGGTATAGGGTCTGGTCCTTGGGTTGATAGGCAATTAGAAATAGAGTGTGATCTGTGCTGGAAGAGTAGGAAATGCATAGATAATGAATGGTATGTGACACTCATTCACTCTTCCTCTATCTCTGAAATTATAACCTTACAACAAGTAGTCAATGTAACACATAAGTTGAAGCCAAGATTATTGTTTGTATTCAGTTGCATCAACCCATAGATAAGTTCTCTCACCTCAATTAGTTCTCTTCTACATAAAATCTACAAACTTCTACTTAAAGTAAGAACTGTACTTAACATAGATATTTATTTCCTTGGCAGCTAATAGCTTATTCTCGATTTTCTATTTTTCTTGCTTGGTTTTTATTAATGTTAGCACAGATCTCAATCAGTGATAAAAAAGTCCTCCCACAAAAGTTCTATGACATGATCGCAGTCTAAGCTTCCTCATTATTCCTGGAAGATGTCTTGATCGAGTTGATGTCTGTAAGATCAAGATAGGCGTTATTAACTGTAGACGGGGCAGGGCAGTATTCGG
>Ga0157363_1003443_pt1 | contig 14298 bp, 7 predicted proteins | sample AttsexASBM1_FD_111477 | JGI IMG/M metagenome (GOLD analysis project Ga0157363, IMG submission 111477) | Fungus gardens microbial communities from leaf cutter ant in Ribeirão Preto, State of São Paulo, Brazil - Atta sexdens ASBM1 | ecosystem: Host-associated > Fungi > Mycelium > Unclassified ...
CGCATCCGATATTTTAGAGACTTTTTCTCCAAAGAGAGTTTTCGTTTGGATTACTAGAGGCTGAATTATTACAAGCGAAAGTAAAGACAGTTAGCTATACATCGTCGCGTGATATAAAAACTCGCCATGGTTACAGATATTTAAACATCATACATTATTCAATATTGTCATGCTTCAAGAGAAATATGGCTGAACATGCTGAGAAAAGTACGATGTACAACATAATAAAAACAAGTCGAGACAAATGAAACTATTTTCAGTATTAGAAAGAAAATAAAATAAATAGAAATGAGATATCATTATGGTGAAAACAGTGTTTTAGCAATATAATATCTCCTACACTTCGAATTCACCTTACTTATCTAGGTTATTGCTTTCGTTGATTGGAAACAACGAAACATAAAAATTTCCTTAGTCAATGAAATATTATTACAATTGCCGAAAGAGAAACTTAAGGAGTATAGTTTTTCTTTTTCATCAAAATTTATTAATTAAATATAATTAAATATAATTATTTAAAAAAAGAAAGGTTATACTCAGAGAAAAATATCATGTTAAAAATTATAAAGCTGACAATTATATAAGTTTTATGGGTGGGGTTAATGTGCAACTAAATGCGCAATTATTGTATGGTTGCAATAACTATAACATAGCTTATTTGCAATATGTATATAACTATAAAATATAGTTTATTATATGTATATGTGTGTTTATATAATATATATGTATATATATATATATATATATATATATATATAAAAACTCTACATTTAAAATTTGTAATTGTCATTATAGTTACCATCGCTACATTTTTTTCTTTGAGTGCATTTTTCTCTTACAAAACGACTAATTATAAAAAACCTATAATCTAACAATTTTAATTTTTTAAATAATGAAGATTAATAAAAAGATAATAAAAATAATAAAATGTTTAATATACTCACAAAGATATACGTTCTGATCTTCGATCAATTTCATATCGAATGTTGAATTATCAAATCATTCGAACTCGCGACCCTTTCGTAAATTTTTCCATATCACGAGCATGACGAGGGTATATGATGGTGGGGAAAGAAACGCGAGTTAGAAAGCCTTAACTGTCTCTCCGGCCGGCTACAGCCGGTAAAATCGCTTCTCAGTAAACCTTCAGCGGTCGTCGATCGTAGTTGTTGCGCGTTGTGTATGCCAACTTTGAGACCTCGTTTCATCGTTCCCATTAACGAGTAATATTAGACCACTTTTCTCTTCGATATGATGTTTCTTTTACGAATTATCAAAGAGAAATTAATCTCAAAATTAGTATAAATGTGTATTCGTATATTTTGTAGTTTAAATAAAGATATATTAGTGGTGAAACGTAATCATAGTCGAAGTCAGCAATCTTCGTGAAACAAGATTTTAACAATGTAGTGCCGTCAATCGTTTTAAAAAAAAATATATATGAAATATTTTTTAAAATAGTATTGCTAAAAAAAATATTTAAACATCCACGAAGATTATTACATTTATAGATGTATATCTACAAGCATTACATTAGCTACATTAAGTTTTGCAGAATAATCGCGAATAAATTTTGTAAATTGAAAGTTTAACCAGTGCATCTGATACTAACCAGATAAGATAAAAAGTTGAACGTGACGCGAACAGGGACTCATTATCGGCTACCTCGTCCATCGGCAAGTGAAATTTCCCGTGGTTGTGCAAGGAAGTAGGTCGCAAATACACGTTAATGCGAAACAAGAACGAAGCCTGTGAGACATTCTTTCGGTGAGACCAAAGATTCAATAAGACCAAAGTTCAAGGCGACTATTACTAATTCTAATATAAAACCTAAAACAATCATTACTAAAGTCCATGTATATACAATGTGCACGAAGTATGATCAGAATCACAAGTAGTTATGTCCTTGAATATAACGTATTTGCATGTGTTATACAATAAGTGAAGTAAAGACGATACTGCGTACGTTACCAAGAATTACACTACGGTTGATTGATCAGGCGCGCTGGTTTTCTCAACGTATGCGCGAACCACAAGTCCATCCATCCTGAAAGATGATCCTCAAATGCCAAGAGCGATTATTATTGCGAAAAAAGGAAAGCGTGTAATTTGTATTCGAAAGTGACACGCGATGAGAGGATCGTTATTTAAAATCAATACTAATCGCAACGTTCATGCAGCGACACTGTTGGAAGGGAGTTGCCAATGCTGGTTTTTGGATATTTATTAGACAAAGGGAATAATGCAAAAGCATTTGATTATGAACTTGGAGCATGCGGTGGTGTGGAAGTAAAATTGGACAATCTTAATCGACAAGAAGCGCAAGAAGTAAAACGTGACAAAACTAAAGGAGTTTCGGATGATGGAAATGGTGAAGGAAAAACCGCGCAGACGAAGTGTGAGCGAACTGCTCAATTGGAGATGCCTAGCTGAATGTAAGGACGCCATTGCTGGAAACGAAAATGATAGCGCAAGAAGACTTTTACTAGAGAATCGTAACGGAGAACCAGAGACGCGCAGGCGGAGACGATCCGGTACTTGGCCGTGAGTAAAAAAAGACGTTACTCGAATCTTCCAAGAAATTATAGAAAGGAAATGGTGATGAGCTTTTGAATAAACTACAAAACCCATCCTTTCTAATGATTTCCTGCCAATCCTGCACGGAAAGAATAATTTTGCTGCAGTATCTAAAAATTTAGCTGAATACAGATTTGAAAATAATTTTGTCAGACTATCAAAATAATTATGTAAGATGTTTGAACTGTTGGTTAGAATATATACAAATATTTTGCATTGTTTTTCATGTTTTAATTTTCATAATTATATTGTTGGTCTAACAAGATTATTTTCAGAATTGTTTCTAGGTAAATTTTTTAATATTTCAACAAAATTTCGTTCTGTGTGTACTTTCCATGACAAACAGATAAGACGACGAGGCTTTATCAATTAGCGGTTTCCAGCAGAAAACAAAATCTTTAAACGTAACTGACCGTTGTATCGCTGAAAGCGCATTATTCCCTGTTTCGAAAAATAACCAAGTTGCATTTCAGCAAGCGAAATGCGAACGATGATATTAACACGTTAACTTCGATTATAAAATAAGTTGGCATCGTCGGATGTTTTGACGATATCAAGCAAAAAATTATTGTCGTAAATATTTGAAATCAACTACAACAAACTAAAACAAAACTATAAATAATTTAGCTTATAATAGCTTATGTAGCGCAATAACTAACGTTTTGTAGCAGTTTTAAGTAAACAATATTTTTAAATGAATAAAGTGGATCTAAATAAAATATTGTACAAATATGTATTACACTTTTATTAATAAGTATATATAAAAAATGTGATTTAATTTACGACAGTTTCATCAAATTTGCAAATAGTATTATACAAGAACACGAATTTACAGAATAAGAATCAAGGCAAACAGAAAAATTAAATAACTTTTAAATCTATACGATATGCTCAAATTTTATATAAATATTCAGATTTAATAATAGAATTTATAAATAATCTATGAAATAAATTTTCATATTTTTGGTAATTCTATCTTGAATTGTGTGATGTATACATTTTTAACATTTTAGATTACAAAAGTAATTTCTTTTATTGTTCTTCGTATTCAGAAATAACGGTTAATTCTTTTTTAATTGATTAAATAATTCTAATCCGGACTTTAATATTGTTTAGAGCTAATTAAACGAAGTTATAAATGTGTAATTCAATTACAATCTAATGACTAGAATACCTAGCTTTCAGGACACTTCTCAATTTGCAATACCAAGAGATTCTTATTGTCTTTTTACCATTAATAAAAAAATGAATTTTTTATTTCATTATGTGATACTCAACTGATATTGCGAAAAATGTGCACAGATAATAGATCGATTTCTAAATATATTATCGTTAATTCGATATTATTTCATATGAAAATCGCGCCAAGTACGAGCAAGCAATTTTACTAATACAAAATCAGATTACTTCACTTTATAAAAGTGAGATCTCGTAATTTGACTCTATCTCGCATGTAACATAAGACTCAGTATGTAATAGCTTGCTCAACTCTTTTGCTGTATTATGATATTATCGTTTGAGATATTACAACATTATACGTAAATAATTTAATTTAATTCGTTTAATTTAATCGCAAATTTTAGTTGAATTTTTAGGTAAAAATATATTAAACCGATGAAGAATATAAATTCAATAAATTAAATATTTATATACATTAAATATCTATTCACTAAGAGAGAGAGAGAGAGAGAGAGAGAGAGAGAGAGAGAGAGAGAGAACAGCTAATAATACAATTCTTAAATATTTAAAATCTTATTGATGCAAAAATTATTTAATTATTGTAAATTTACAAAAAGTTATTTAATTATTGTACATTTAAGATTCTTTTCAAAATTCTTTGACGTTTTTCATAAATGAAAAAGTGAAAGAAAGTGAAGTGTTTATCTAGTTGAGATACTCGATCAAATTTGTCCAGCTCGATCGATCGGAAAGCCGGTAGGATGTTTCGAAGGAAAAAAATACGATTGAAATTAGAACTGAAACAAACAAGGTTGCATGTTTAGAATTGATTGGCGTTCTCGCGCTTGCGTATGTCGTACTATTCGCTGGGCGTCTCGACGTCGACGTGTTCATGTTCTAAGAGACATTGCTGGAGATTAGTTCCTCGTGGTGTGTCATTGCCGACATGTGCTTTAATCACAGCTGATTCGCGTTATTCTAATTATTACAAACGTTATTTCTCTCCCACCTGTTTGTCAAGAAATTTAACGTGGACCGATTGTAAAAACAGCAGACATGGATGAAGCCGAGTTGAGGTATTGCCTATAAATAAAAAATAATGATTTCCACATCATATAATATAACTCTCTTATAATATTTTATCAAAGTCATAGAAAAACTTGTCTTCATCCACTTCGAATATAAAACGCGATTATTTCTCGATGTGTCAAATATGAAAGATAACCTCCTAGATTTTTGGAAATTGCGAAATCTCTACGAGTGTGCACGTGTAGCACTTTTAGCATCAGCGCTTGAATGCTGCGGGAGCACTTTTTGTTGTTCCTTTCTTCGAGAGCGAGAACGCGTTCACCTTTCACCGCACATTCCATTCGATCCGGCTTTTGCTCGATGAGCTCCTGTATGACTCGCATCCATGGCGCCTCCGTTGCGCCGTCAGTCGGAATTTCAGGAATTTGCAATCGATTACAAAACTGTTTTCACCATTTTCTTTTTGTTGATTGGGTCCAAACAGTGTCATCTGGAACGGATCACATCTTATGAAGATATATATGTCTTGATGGCAGATCGGTGGCAAATCTCATTACAGATGTTACGTTCTTAATCCAAATGTTGCGATCGATCGCAGCTGTGTTGCAACAATATTACTCGAATTTAATAAATATGATGATATTTAGCACTTCACTATGTTCATCGTAATACAATTAGTTTTTACACAAGAAATCTTATCGTTTAGAAAGAGAGCGTACAAATTTCCTCAACTGATCAAGAATTTTTTCACTTTCGATTTACTAAGTAAAATCAAAAAGTGAAAGAAACTAACATTTCCTTGAATCAGACTAATCTCAATTAAAACTTAATATACCTTGATAGTACACGAACATTCGATGAATGTTCTATAAATATTTATTACAAATATTTGTTATTCTAAGAATGTACTAAAAACGTTGTTAAAAAAATATTCATGTTCATACAATATTCGAATAGCAAAATTATAAATATTCTATGAACATACGTAGAATATTTTGTACAATGTTCTAGAATATCGTACAAATTTTTATGCTCTACGAATATTGTAAGGAATATTCTGTTTATATTTATTCGATTAATTCGGATAAAAAGAATTTTTATATAAGAACGTACATAGATATTTATAAATATATATAAGTACAAATTATTCTTTATTTTTCTATAAAAGAAAAAGATTATTTTATGCAGAAGTAACGTTTATATAAATAACATTCGCTGTAATTGTGCAAAATCTCGAAGAAAGTGCTGTTACATCAGCAAATGTATTCTTAATTTAAAAAATAAATACACTCGAAAAAGTACAGCAATCTGAAAATATCCTCGATTACAAACGTCAGCGCAATATATTTCGTCTAATAGATTCGGTCAAAATTATCATAACGTTTGCAACGTTGTTTCGTTATCAGGTTACTATCTGCAACATCAATGCGAATTATGAAACGAGTCATTACCGACCGCCAGGATAATAATTGCGAGCTACTTTTCTATCCAGACGCGTCATTCCGCGTGCAGCCATCTCGCAACTCAATCGCTGTTATGTGAATTATCGTGATTAAAGTTATTACGAAAAACGTACGCGAAAATAAACACTTAAAAATAACATTTAACATTTTATAGTTGTGTAACATTTTGATAGATACGCGTGCGCAAGATTGGCGCTCTTATTAATTTTAATGGTATAGTGGAATTAGAAACGTTAAAATAGCAATACTGGAAGCGAAAATTTATCTTGTGCGCAATCGCAATGTCTATATCGAGCAGTGAATAAAAAAAAACAGACCACAGTCCAAAAATTGTGTTTCGATTGAAGTTCAAAGCTCGCGCGACTTATTCGAGAAAAACTTTTTATATGTAAATTTTTCCCTTTGAGGTGAGCCCGACGAGCTAATTAAAAAAAGTCTGCTATTTTACCGCAATGTTTTTAATAAAAATAGTAATATTTTAAAATTTGCATCCTGGCTCAAATAAGTTTGTTTATTCCATTTTTTTGATTTAATCATTACAGCTTGAATTTAGAGTTTTTTTTAAAAACTAATATTTTCATTAATAGCATAAGTCACGTAAATTTTTACTTAACACGTAATAAAACAGCAATATAAAAACAATTTCTCATTGCAATCTTATCTTAAATAATATCTTCGGAAAAATGAAAGCTTGTTATTAAGAATGATTTCGAAGGCCTTTCAACAAACGAAGGACGTTATAATGCCGTCATCTCGAAATGAAATCGAGTCCTAGGATTTATGAATCCGATAACAAACGAATAAAATGATGATTTGATCGGGAAAGTTATAAATCCAATAGTGCGATCGCGTTCGTAAAAGTCGTATTTAATCGGAAGTTATATAATGTTCTAATAAAATTTAATACAGATAAAAAAATGTTTTTTTAATAGAATGGAAGACAATTAAATATTAAATATCTTAACTTTTCGATATCATCGGAATAAAAATTCATAATGTCAGGTTATACTCAATTTAAGTTATTTTTAATCATTTCTATAGATTGCCACTATACTCAATAAACCGTTAATTTGATTAAAACAATTTAATTCAAGAAATTAAATTGGACTCAAATTAGTTTATTATTTATTAAATTTATATGTTAATAATTTATTTACTTTAAAACTAAACAATTCAATCACAATAATACATTGATTTACGTTTTGATAGAAGTAGAAATTAAAAATAATAAAACGGTTTTCTTTTAATTGGATATTGCTTTTTTGACATCTTATAACAATGTAATCATATTAAGATTTCTTTTACGTAACTTTAATTTTTTATTAATGCAGATACGTACATTTGTTGCATCCCATTATATCTTGATATTTGATATTTTGATTAAAAAAATTTATATATTTATTTTTGTGTGATATTTTTCACAAACATATTATAATGGACACATGACAAAACGGTATAGAATGGCACTCCGAAGGAGGAAAATAACGAAATAAATAATTAAAAATATAATGATTTATTTTTATAGACGTTTTATAAGTATACATACAAATTTTAGTTAGCGATAGAGCAATTCCGATTTAAAATGTGAAGTTGGATGATGTTAATTTTAGTAACCATGATTTCTTCCTACTAATCATACGCGAATCTAAATATAAATTGTTTTGGCACAACTTTGCTACGAGATCTTGACTATTTTATTACGCGTATACATGTGATACTGTTGTGATTCATAAAGAAAGACGTTCATAATTCGCTTGGTCATGATAATTCTTAGTATCTTATCAACATTAATCGAATTTTTAACGTTAAATTTTATTTTTTTATATATATTTATTTATTTTATATATTCCTATCGCGATAATTATTAGTTAAATTAATATTAATTTACCATTTTATCACAAATATCTTGAAGTATTTTGTGCATACAGTGCTGCAAAAAGTTTAACTTAATTTGTGCTAATTTTTTTATTATCTGCAAGATTTGACCGATATGTCTCTATCAAATGTTAATGAAATCAGTGGACAATATGATACTTCGTTTATGATGTTGTTGGCCAGTCAAATGTCCCGTCGATGGACAATAATCTACAAAATCCTCAGGTAGATCTTCCTCGATAATTTCCTCTTATCATAAAAAAGTATATTCTAAATGTTACGATCAGTAATTTACAAAACTCACTGATAGCAGCCATTGGACGCTGACTGGTTGTCTGTAAAAAATATTTAATTGTAAGTTAAAAAAATATCTGCATGTGTGTACATACGTATATGTATAAAAAGTTATGACTCTGGCGGAGTTATTTTAAGAATTACACGATAGTTGATAAGCATGCATGCATACATGCTAAAATATGTTCATACATTGAGCGCAGTGTGCTGTATGTTTTTTTTTATTTTTGTATTTATTTCTGTATATTACTTTTTTTTTATAGCTTATTTCCTTGTACATACCATAATGAAAAGATTAAAAATAGTCATGAGCAGATTGATAGTATCAACAAAAGTATTTTTTTAACAATTCTACTAATTTTGTAATTATCTATCAAACGTCAGACTGCATCATCATGCATCAAAGCAAACATAGCAGTATGTTTATCATTCCATAAATCATATGGTTTCACTTTTACACTTGATTAGGTCGTGAAGAAACGTAGAACAAAATAGAATAAAATTAGCGAACTTGAGCGTGTTATTATGAAATGCATTTTTCTACATATAATAAGAGCGTTGCGTGATACTTCTTAATTCATAAAAAAAAATGACGTAAATTGCTGTAGCGAAAAAATTCAAATCTACTAATGTTAAAAAACTAATAGACTAATGCATTATAATTACAATTACTTTATGCATTATAATTACTTTCATCAATAAGTAACCAGGTCAGACTAGTTATTGACTTAGCATAGTTACAGCATGCGCAGCTGACTACATTTCAAATTTATTTTTATGATTAACATATATTTGACAATAAAATAACCGTTTCTATATATAAATTGTGACACGCTATAATAAATTTCAATTTTAAAATGATATAAATTTTTTATATATTTATTTTGGTACTTATTCATTCTTAATTAAAATATTTATTTTACATTTAAAAAAATAAATATATTAATAAAGAAAGATTTTGACACGAAGAAATAATAAATCGATCCTTTCACCTCGTTTTCCTTTAAAAAATGACTAATGGAGAAAGGAATGGAGAAGATCAGGAGAAGTTCGCTTCGAAGGTCAGAGTCTTGAGTTGAATACACTCATACTTTTTTGTGATATCTCTGTCTGAAATTGGCAAGATCATTCGACGTATCTGATGATTTTTTTTTTATGCTTAACATTTGTTTTCTTTTTATTTTACAGAAGAACGAGAAGTCTAAACGCACCCAGTCCCGTTCAACACTTCGGGCGATGTGGGGGTATCATGAAAACTTCTGTAACGGTTATGTAAGTAACTCATACGATATTTTGTTGGAGACATTGAAAGACATAATTAATTATTACGTAGAATATTTCTATTCTTTCTTTTTAAGTAATTATTTTATTCATACATATAATTTAATGCATTAAAATCGCATTAAAATCCTCGATAGTGCTCCTAGATATTAGTATCACTGATTAACCTTTTCATTACTACGGCTGACTTTAGTCACGCGTAAAGCAACTTCTATGTGCGAAATATTTTAAAACATAACATAAGATATTATACTTAAAACGTTAGAAAGTTTTAATATATAAAAACATGGGAGATGGTGTCAGACAGTAGTCTGATCGCAGTTTGCAGCAATTTCGAAAAAAATTACAAATTTCATGTTATCACTATTATCATTTATTATTAATTTTAGAACTTATCTCTCTCAGAACAGATAACAAAAATTAATTATTAATTATTGCATATAATCACATAACATATGTACAAAATGTTCGGTAAGTTTTGACAAAGCGCTCGTGTGTAGATAGAACGGTAGACTAAACTGCATCAAAACTCTTACTATTTTGCAATTTTCGTAATATTTAACAAGATACTAATTATTAAAAATCGCTGAATTTTTCAATAATTTTAGACAAAAATTATTTATTTTCTTCTAAAGTTTTGAGAATTTTTTCAGAATTTTTTAGATACCATATATTCTCATGTCGATAAAAATAATTGTCAATAAAAAAATGCAGTATTAAAAAGTTAATAAAAATTCTGAAAAAATTCTTCAAACTCTATGAAAAGAAAATAAGCAATTTTTTATCTCTTTCTGTTTTTCTATAAAGTTAATAATATTTGAATAAAAAATATTGAAAACCAATATTCGGTAATTTTTAGTAATTAATATCTTGTTATAACTATTACAAAACGAAAATTACAAAATGATAAAAGACACACAATTTTCGATTCACAATCAGTTTAGTTCGCTCTATCCACGCACGAGCGCTTTATCAAAACATACCGGACATCCTGTATATATTTGATAAATAATAACGGCAATATTAAACAATAATATAAATAATTTGTAATAAAACGATTATTAATAATAAATAATAAAAAAATAATATAGTAATAATTATAATAAATAAAATAATATAGCATACATAAATGTAACAACTAATTCCGGTTTCCTGTACTCCTAAAAAATCATAATAACTTTGTAAGCCGAACATGTGCGCATTTACAGCACAACAAATTCCTCAATCCAAAATAATGAGACTTAACTTAAGTTCAACATCTGCAAATATCTGCAATTTTTTATCGAATTTTGAAAAGTTTAATGTTATAAACATTAAATTATTCATCTATGACATCGTAAATTGTAATCAATTAAATTTAGCACTAAATATAAAAACCTATTAAGAAATTTATCTAATTGGGAGTTCCGGTCAAAATAAATAACAACAATCTTATGTAAGCAACGATTAACAACACGAAGTCAAAGCTACGATATGTTAATGGTCGGATAAACAAAATTATCTTACTATATACGCCATTGTAAATTAATGTTATCGCCAAATACTAGGTGTAGACCAAATACTTTCCACTGCATGGAAAGAATTTATTCAATTATATAATGTTCAATTAGTATAACAATAAACGTTCGATCCTATTGTGGATCCTTTTTAATCGCAATAACATTCAATATAATACAATTAAAAATTGATAAATCATACAATTATAAACTGAACTTTAAAAATCGAATTGTGCGACAGCCGTGTCTTGTGTTGTAGTTATAATAAATTGTCCAAGCGTATTCTCATTATAATTACCAAGTTAAATGATAAACGCTGTGTTTAGCTCTCACAGCATTATAATTCTTTAATTTATTCTTTGAAGCTTGTCAATTTCTTTTTATTGTATTAATGAATTATTGACGAAAATTTATAGTTTTTAATATTTTGGAATGTTTATAATAATGTAAATATACGTTCAAAATACTCAAATTAAATTCTTTATATTTTGGACTTTTTTCGCGCTGATTTAAATGATTTAAATCATTGCGTCGAGTTGAAAGATTTTCTTGTAAAAAAAGATTCGAAGTACATCTGTATGTATTGTGGCCAGTAAAATCAGCAAATGTAATAAAATAAAATTATTTGCTTTTCATAGGAATTAAACATTATCTAAAATAAAACAGCTTCTGCCGTTTTCATCTAAATACAAAAAACGTTTAAATATTAAATATTATTCAAAATAAAACAGCTTTTGGTGTCATTTTCAATTAAAATACTTTTTAAAATACTTTTAAAACTAAACATCTTTGAGTGTTTCCAAGTAATATATTTTAAAAAATTAAACATGTTTATATGTATTTTCGAATAAGATTAACATGTTTATATGTATTGTCGAAGAAGAACTTTTAGTAAAGCGTTAACCTCCCTTACAAAAATTGAGTAATCAACATTAAAAAATAATAATTAATATATTTAAAATAATAATTAATATAATTAGTATATTTTTGTAATGGATTAAGTAGTTTAAAAATATTTTATTTTTGTAAATATGTAAACACAAATGGTAGTATGTTAAAAAATTTGTAACTTTTGATCATATCAATAAAATCTAATAATTAAAAATTGAAAATAAAGTTCATAAAATAAAAATATTATTAATATTAATATTAATCGAGCTTTCCAAATTAAAAAATACAATACAATACATGGACAATAAGAGCACATACACAGCACAGATATTAGTGCGCGAATTTCTAAAGTTCATAAAGTTTAATAAAAAAATATATGTCAACAAATTTTTTTTAATTACAAGTTCGAGACATGAAATTACAATTTTGAAACTTATAAAAATATACATTCGTATAAAAAATTGACACTTAAAAAATTAATTTTTTATTTGAAATCTATAATCTCACTTTCATAAAAAAATACAGAATAACATTATCAGAGAATAAAAAAATCGTAACACCTCTTCTACAGAACAATTTGCCATTATTTATATTTATTTTAAAAAAAAAACTGAATAAAATTTTTTGTTACATATACGTATTTTATTATAAAAATAGTCAAGAAACACGAAAAAAATCATTTCCTTAGTTGTAAACATGCATTGCGTGTAAACAAGAATTATTTGTGTTCGCGCTCGATTTTGGATCTGCCCACTGTTTAGTAAAAAAATAATGCCCACTGTTAAGTTTTTACGAGCACCTTCCTCCATCCCACAAGTTTTTTTTAGGAGCAAAACGGTGCGACCATACTCATTTATTTTCAAAATATTCATTAATTTTAAAAATCGCATACAAAAATCGCACTTAGATACAAATGAACTTCCGTTTACACAGTGAGAGAGTAATACTATTAATGTTTATATACTATGCGCCGAAAATGTCTTTATCTGGAGATGAATAGAATAGTCTCTAATCTTGGTTTATATGAAAGAATACCTTTCTTAGTTTTCTAAATTTTTCTTACAATGGAACATGTATTCATTAACATTCATTAACAAACTTTTTAATCATATGTTTTCTTGACGTTCTAACAAAGATCTTTCACATCTGAGTCCAGATATGACAATATTTTAACAAAATATAATTCAAATTGAACCATTATAAACTGACTCCAAAGAAGAGACGAAATGTATTATTGTAAATAATACATCTTCATGATATATTTTTTTACTTATTCAACTAGCTGTTTTGTGTCTATTTGTGCAATAATTACAACGCTATACTTATATTTGTCGGTTTCTTTATTAATGTTTTAATATTGTGAATTCTCATCGAACTTATTGATTAAAAATCAACTCAAATTCAGACATTTTAAATTTAACAGTGTACTGACATTGGAACACTTGAAAAATTTATTTATCTATGTTCGACACTTTTTTCTTATCATGGAGAATAACAATATATTAGGCTATTGTATTTAGCATAATCGTACAACAATCGTACAACAATCGTACTTTGAGTACATATGCGATTCATACAGCCACGTCATATAATGCATTTCGTAGCAGACCATAACAAAAAAGTTAAGTTATAAAAAGAATATTTATACATCATAGTCATATCATCGCTCAGATTTGCAATATCCGTAGATCGATATTATCACAGTTAATTATTGATTAAAAATAATAGTATTATTAACTCCCAAAACATGCGGGCTTATAAGAAAAAAAATCTACGTGTATAACGCTTCATTAGGTTGATGTTCGCTTTTCTTAGTAGAAAAGGGTTAATGTTATCTTCATTAGCAAACAATCATATCAAAATGTTAATCGCATTCATGTAATAAATGTCGAACACACTAGAAATGACCGACTCATTTGCGTTTCTTTTTGCAAGGAATGATGACTAAGCATGACACTATATATACTGAGAGAGCATTTTAAACGTAATTATTTGTTTTTGTCTACTAGTTAATTCTTATATTAAAATTATATCTATCTTAGTACTTTTTCTAAGATAATTAATATATTTTTTAGATGATTATTTTTAGATGATTATAACAAAATAAATTTAATCAGGATTGTAGCAAAATAATATAAAAATAGCATACATTAGATTACGTACGGAAAGTGTTTCTCTTTTATTCTCTCTCTCTCTCTCTCTCTCTCTCTCTC
>Ga0157363_1003445_pt1 | contig 14296 bp, 13 predicted proteins | sample AttsexASBM1_FD_111477 | JGI IMG/M metagenome (GOLD analysis project Ga0157363, IMG submission 111477) | Fungus gardens microbial communities from leaf cutter ant in Ribeirão Preto, State of São Paulo, Brazil - Atta sexdens ASBM1 | ecosystem: Host-associated > Fungi > Mycelium > Unclassified ...
AAATTAAAATTAAATTAATATATAAACTTTTAATTTAAATCTAGATCGGCCCTCAACACCCGGAGACGCAACATGTAGCGGTGTCTCATCACGGACTTCGGTTGATCAAGCGTACACTAAATGGAGATCTTATCATTTTGGAAACCCTACCGCTAGAGGATATTGTCTCCGTGAATTCTTCCAGGCCGGGTGTTTGCATGTTACAGATCGCGTCAGGAGTCAGATTACCCCTACACACAAATCGCGCTCCGCAGTTGACAGAGATGATCGGCAAATACATTAGGCTGGTAAGTATGATGTCTCTTCTATAGACGCGGTTGAATATCGCACGCTCGTCTATGACCAATTAGCGATGGTCGACCGCGGAAACGATAACGGCACACGTGATATGCCTCGCAACGTCCCTGTAACGAGGCAACGCCTAGTGTAAATTGCGTTTCCAGTGAGCGGTCATATATGTTGGCCAATGCCTTCTTCCCCGTCTCTCTTTATTCTTCTTCACTTTAGCTCTCCCCTTTTCCGCAATCGAAGAATGTCAGTATCAGCGATCCATCACCGACGCTGTGCTCGATGCTTCCATCATTCTACACTTCTTCGGCATCACAATGTGGAATTCGCTCCAAATTACCATCAGGAAATTTAAGACATATTTAAACGAAAATTCTTTAAAGTCATCTGTGACAGAATGAAGTAAATGTCTACTATTCACAACGTTATCTTCTATTTTCTTTATTTTTATAATTTGTATAGTTTTTATTTTATTTGTATTATTTCATCGACATTTGGAATGTCGAGAATTCCCTGCAAATTGGCTTTTCTCGTTGGTAACCTTTCCGTTATAATTTTCGTAAAAAAGAAAGAGGAAGAAAAAAGAGATTTTAATTCTTTGAATATCTTTCGTACTTTGACGCTGTCAAAGACGTCGTTTTTAAAAGTAAAAGTTTCTCTATCTCTCATTCAAAATACCTGTTGAATCTATCCTTAGTGAATCATTAAGACAATGGAACAAAGTGGTTTCTTTTTTTATACGTGAATGAGAGAGCGCAAGAGAAAGAGCAGGAAGGAGGAGGGAATCTCGTCTTTACGTCTTGTAAACGGAGAGATCGGATTTCTTATAATACGTCTATTCATTGGATATACCTGTAAGCATCGTCGCCGTACGCGATTTATGGAGCGATCATTCAGCAGGACGTTCTCCCGAATACCGATGACCGAATGTTAAATTGTAAACTTTCATTATTCTTTCTAAGAGAAAACTGAGAAAGGGCACATTCATTTGATGTTTATTAGTAATTTGTTACAATGTCGCACGTATCGTGTAATTATATTTCAGTGTCATAACCTTTTTTTCATGCCAAACCATGGCATGAAAGTCATTTTCCGATAAAATCTTGTAAATTTAATTGTTTTTTATCAATATTTAATAAAGATTTTATATGTATACACACGAACAGCTGGTGTTTTATAACTGGTATTTATATTTTTATAATTTATTTTTTTCACTCTCATTTTCTTCTTTTATTTTTATAAAAATCTTTTCTATATGAATATTTATCGCATTCATTGTAGACGGCTCAGAAATTATGGTTCTCCTCACAATTCCCTTACACTGAATTTCCGATTCTAATCTTACTTTCACATTGTCATTGACAATCCAATAATTTCCTTCAATTATTCTCGATTGAAATTTTCTTTCGAGCGGGATAATTATCGAATAAACGACCTTTACTGAAACATGCGCGCGATTTCAAATTCCATTACGGATTATATAACGGTAAAAGAGCCGCATAATCGCGAATGCGTGCAATGTTTTCGCAACGGAAGATGGATATTTCTTCGTTGTATCTAGGTATAGTCAAAGATTAACGTCAAAGAAAAGAATGCGATCGAAAGAATGCGGCGAGCCGTTCGTAAAAATGTATGATTCATAAAAACATCACATGACATAGAGATCAGCCAGTAGTCGTAGATAGAAAGCCGATTTAATTAATCTCATAGCGATTCCATTGTCCAATGCGTTTCTTGAAGAGAATTTTTACATTACAAAGGAATGATTATTTCATTATACTTTGTTTCTCTTTTATTATTACTAATTTTAATTAGTGAACAGTTTCCACGTGAAATCAAGAGTCGAACATCTTACACATATTTTCTAAATTGATGAATTTGATATCTCGAAATTAACAATAAATGAATTTTATCTCGAAATTCTTTATACTGATTTGGTTTTTTATCACTGTATTTATTTTTATAATAATTTATTCTATTTGATCCTTTTAATGAATAAGAAACATTAATATTTCCATTAGAGTTAATCATCAAGTGCAATCATTTTAATCTTCTGCATTTTTCTTTTCGCGGAAATGAGAGTTTCGATAAAAAAAAAAAAAAAAAAAAAAAGAACGCAGATACTTGGATTTCTTCCGAGTGATTTCGAGTTCAAGCAACTCGTATTTACTGACGGCGGCAACTTGTTCTCCTCACGCCACACGGACACCGGAAGTGGTTTGAATTGCTAATGCGAAACGGTGCTCATTATTTCTTTTTACCACGTTGGCCCAAATCTCCCTCACATTCATCATTCTTTCATAATTTCGCCCTTAAGCAAAAGTACAGAAATTTTAAGACCAAATTGAATTTTTATTTTTACAAAATGCTCTCTTTATAGAATTTATTAGGAAAGTTTCGACTGCAACTTAAAAAAAAGCGTGTTTCATAACATATTTTTATGCTTTTATGCACGCTGTTTTGCGAGGTAACCATTTCTATTCCGTATTAAATATATGTAATTAAATTGTATATATTTGCAATAATTTTGAGGCTTATGCATACTTTCTACGTTTCGCGGGTTATCTCTCCAGATCTATTAGAGCTTTCCAACTCGGGCATGGCGTGCCTTTTACGTTATGAAATCCGTCTTCCTTTTTCCCTCCATTAGATTTCTGACCTCAAGAGACAGATTACAGTACCGTATACTATGATACCGTGATCCGCCTCTGTCAGAAATCTAAATCGGAAGAAGGAAGGATTTCATAACATAAAACGCATGCCGCACATTGGTCCAAAAGGATTGTTTGCTGCTCAAAATTCAATAACTTTAAAAACCATGGTAGTATCAATATGAAAATTGATATATACATAATCTAAAATATATTTTTCAATAAATAATAAAGAAAAAATGAAGTACTTGTATTCATAAGAATCAAAATAGTAATAAAGTGAAATTTTATTCAATTTTTATTTTATGGTTTTTATTATCTACGTAACAGTATTTTTTTGCATAATAATACTATTATATTAGGTATACAACATTTTAAAGAAGTTTTTATAAGATTATATTAAAAGAATTGAAAGAGATTGAAAAATCTTTTTATTGTTGACAATATGTGTGAATAAAAAATAAAATAAGATTAATTTTGACGAATTAATGATAAAAATGTTGTCAGAAGATTTTTAGCAAATACTTTTACGAGAGTATAGTGAATCTGAATAAACATATAATGTTATTAAAAACTTGAAAGTAAAAATTAAAAATAATAAAAATATTAAGTATTTAAAGAATGTCAAATTTATTTAATTTGTAAGCATTCAAATTTAACATTGTAAGCATTCAGATATCTTTATGATCCCCATAAAAGGCCGCAATAAGAGAATTTTAGAAATATATGTGTTCTCTATTATAGCTTTTTTCCGCTTTTAAATAAAAAAAAATTAAAATATTTTGTTGTAGTGCGAAACATAAATGCTTATAGATTCTAGAACTGCAAAAAACCGTAAAATTTTCTTATCAGATCTTATCATAGAATCAATTTGCAATACAAATCATAAAAAACATAATATCGGTCGATTTTAGTGACCTTTAAAAATCTCTTTTTTGTCAGATTATGTGTTTGTAGCAGCATTTTAGAAAAAGAGCTTCAAAATGACAACCAGATTTAATTGTTATTTATACCATTTATAGAGCAAAAATTGGGAAATCTAACGATATACTCATGTTGATTATTTTATTAATAATTTTGACGTAGTTAAAATCTCTCTTAAAATTACCATATGTTGAGGCGATGCGATGGATTAACGTTCACATCTGCGACTTTGAGTTATATTTTTAGCTAACATTATTTTTATTGATGAATGTGTGTGTGTGTGTGTGTGTGTGTGTGTGTGTGTGTGTATGTAGTATATTCCTCTATACTATATATTTGGCAGTATAAATTCCAGTTTCAGTTATACTTTATAATTCGGATTTTTGAGAAGCAAACCGTCGTTTCGGACCAATGTGCGCCGTGTCCAAATTGAAAGGCTTTAGAAACAAAAGAACATTTCAACATTTTGTGAACATTACAATTCACTTTATCAAAGTTTGATACAAGTACAGATATTTTATACTGTGTAATTTTTAGTTCTGTTCTGTGATTTGAATTTCATAATCGAATACTTTTTTAATTTTTTAAATTAGGAAAATATTAAAATTTTTGTACAAGAAAAGATTTTGCGGATGATTGAGTTAAAATTAAAAAAGTAAAAATATTCATGTAAAGTGGAAAAACTTCAATATATTATCATGCTGTCTTTGTTGAGTCGACCATAGCCAATCAAATATCTTGAAGCCAATATACTTTTCATTAAAGTAAGGTCTCGTATGTTGCAAGCGCGCTTGGAGAACACAATAATTTCAATTTCACTGCTTCGTGTGCATTCCGTGCCTTCACTACGTGACATCTTGAATTGCGGAAAGAACAAGTATATAGAAAATGTAAGAACGAAAAGTGTTTTTCCATGTTCACTGTCGCTCGACTGGTCTCTCTAATTCTACGCGAAAGGAAAAAAAAAGGAAATGAATCTCGCGACGCAATTCAGATCATGGAAAATATTTCGTTCTTTGGCGCAAGAAAAATGTCGCTCTCGTAGAAAGAACGCAGAGTGAGAAAGTGCCATTTCTCCTGGGAGACACATATCAGTTTGAATTACTCGACACGATGAACGAATCTTCGAAAATTGAAATTTTCTTCAACGATCTCTTGAAATAAAAATGCAATTATTTTTGCAGAATGGCAAAAGAGATGATATTATTTGAAAACTTTATTTTTTTTAAATTAATGTTTTTTAATATAAATTTATAATTAAAAGTACAATAAAATTTATGATATAAATTAAACCTACTTATAATTGTAAATTTTGCTGTAATAACAAAAATTTGATTGAGATATACCAAACAAAAATTTTCGGTTAAAATGTACCGAACAATAATTTTATGCGAACTAAATTGTTTAGTTGGTATAAATATTTTTGTTATTTACAAAGCAGACCAAATAATTTTGTAAATTATTTTATAAAAACAATTAAATGTTTTATTATATAAACAAAATATTTGGTTGTTGTTAAATAAAAAAGGTCTCGACTAAATATAATTCTACTAAAGGCATTAAATTTTTTACTGAAGTATTTGAAGAGCTAGATGCACATACTTAAGGACTAAAAGCGAACGGATTTTAAAGGCCCCAAGGATAATCGGTCGTTTCCGTTAACAGCAGGTGCATCGGCTACATAAAGTCGTGTGAACCTCAAAAGCCATTTCTCGAAGCGAGTCCTCGAAAACTCTCGACTTTGCTTTTTAATAGGCAACAGTGAATATGGGGAAAAATTAAAATCATATCACGATAGGCGTGGGACAGAAGATTTTGCGGTCGGAATCCCATTGAATCGAAAATCACAATAATTCCGCATAATGAGCCTATCGCTTCCAACTCTGTCCTCCTCTTCCGGTTCCGATTTCTATTTCATTGCCGTGCTCGCGGGGCACATTGCCGACTTGTGGAATCACAGTCGCAGACAAAGACTTTCCTTTCATTCGTGAAGCTCTTTTACTTACACAGACAATTAGATTATTCTTCGAGAGAAATATCTCGGGCGACACAAGTGGTTTTTAAATTATTACAAAAATGTTCTGATTCTGACTAACAAAATTATACAAATAAATACATTTTGATTATATTAATATCAGAATTCGAGTTCATAATTGAATTTCTGGTTATCTCGACTAGAATGTTTGATAAATTTAAAACCTGATTATAAAACCTGATCTACAAGGTATATATATATATATATATATATATATATATATATATATATATATATTCCCGAGTTAAACTTAAAATATAAATTTGAACATAAAATATAAATTAAGACCTCAAAACAAACAAAATTTTTTCTATAGAATATTTATCTCTAGATGTTAAACGGCGGTGACATTCACTTTTATCGCAATCACTCTTTTTTTTTATTTAAATTCTTTTTATTAATCGACGACAATCATTATGATGATATCTTGACGCTTATCTTAGTTTTTGATGGATTTGCGTTGCTGTACTTTATGCAATATTATTAATCAACTTTGTAATTGCGTTTGGACGAATTAGCAACGAATCAATATTTGCTTTACAAGCATGAATCACAGCATGTATAAGAAAAATATACACTATAGACATAGATTAGATGCGGTATTCTTTAATTTAAATCATCACATTCATTCGTTGAGGATAACTCACAAATATTGAATCAAAACGGCATGACATTTAGATTGTTTAAATAAATTAATCTTGTTTTTTATAATTGCGCAAAAATTATATAGTTTACTCGATAAGACGACTTTAGGATCCCCTTAAAAGTTTGATTTGTACTTTTATAATTGAATGTACTCAAATTTCAATTAATGCAATCAGACTTTTCCAATATGATACAAGGACGCGAGAGAGCTGAACTCTAGAGTTACAGAAATTTTAATGTTGAGAGTTAATTACAAAACGCTTGACGCTGAATATTAAGAAGCTCCTTCGAGAAAGGCGGATAATAACAGGTGCGAAACTGGGACGACTTGTGTATCTGCAAGTGTTTTCACTTTATCAATATTTTTTTTTTATTTCGCTCCGCTAATGAAAAAAGACCGCTGCATTTAGATAAATACTTTTTTTCGGGCGAAAAACATTTTTTTCGGATAATTTTATCTGGCTCTCGGAATTCTATGTTTAAAGAAGAAGATAGGTCTCAGTGATGAAGCAAAACGCTTCTTGACTTGTATCTCGTTCGACATCGAGAACGTACTTGTTCCGATCGGACAAGATCAGCGGTGTAAAGAGTACCTCTTCAGTAAGAGCGGTGCAGCATGATTTTTCATGCCTAGCGTATGCGCCATGCATACCGAGAAACATGGTGGGGCCCGACCCAGATATCCGTCTTCCAAAGGGGCATCGGCTAACAGAATGTAGCCGGCAAGGAACGGCGGTACCTTGGACTGCCTTAGAGTCGAAAGCCTTGTGGCCGCGGCTCTTCAGTTCATCGACTGCCGCCGTGCCATGCAGGCACTCGCCGCGGCACTCGCATATCCCGTACCTTTGACGAACAACTTGAATTCCGCGCGGAACCAAAACTCGATACGAGAGTCCACCGATTTAAATCTGCTCGCGAAGAAACAAATCCGATCGCAAAGTCGGTAGGAAATAATAGTAGTTCCTCTCAGACTTCCGAAGCTAATTTTCTGGGGAAAAACACTCAGTAACTCGAAGGATTATTAAAGAAAACGTGTATCTTCCAGTTCACAGTGCACAACCTTAAAATGCTTGAATACTTCTGAAATGAAGTTATATCTTCCTTCATCGATCTTTTGACACTGAAATTGATAGTTATAAAGACATTAAGCGAAAACGCAATTTCTTAGAGCAAGAAGATATATCGAATATGTCTGTTGATCACAACATGACTTTACAAAATGAATAAACATTAAGAAACTTAAGTTATATTAGCTCTCATCATAGTGAAAAACGACTTGATGATCATGCCGTTCGTCGAAAGACTTTCGACTCGACATCACGCAGCTGTATAATTCGCAGCACCCGGCAAGGTTAATATAATGATAATGTCTGCTGATCGTTAATGCACGGCTCTTCGCTTCGAATATATAGTTAATCAGCAGCGATTATTCTACCGCGGATGAGACCTGTGCCTTTCACGCTCTGTGTAAAAACAGCGGTGTAAGAACGGCGGTGAGTAATGATAAACGGAACGCGACGGCGGATCGTACGATCGCTAACGATCTTGCGCGAGTATCAGTAAGGTCGGAAAGGTCCGCACTTGCGTAAGTGAGATCATGCTCGACTGTCTGTTGTTTCTTTCTCCAAGTTATCGCGCGACAACCGTCATTCATCGATAAAAATCTGTGAATTGCATCGGACAAGTCGTCAAATACGGACATTAAAATTTTTGAAAATGTCGGACGAAACTTACCACCTTTTGTAATCACTTTCAACAAAGTTTTGTGTTTATTTAATAATGTTTATTTGATGTACCTGTGGAAGAATGGATGGAAAGAATTGTTATTGGCCGTATCGTCTTCAAGTGCGAGACAGGACCAATTTTTAGAAAAGAAGAAAAAAAAGAAGTAAAAGTCTATTACCTCGTTACCATTCCGCAAGAGTCGCTTCTTCGAGTGAAACTTGAAACGAGTATAGACGTTTCAAATATATAAGTGAAATTTGCGAACAAACCTTCGTTAAAATTCGAACACCCGACGACGCGATCAACACAAAGTTGACGCAAAGTAACGATTCTAAGAAAGCATGAAAGCTTTCTCGCCCGTTGTAGCAAGGGAGAGCCTGCTGGCGCGAGGCAATTATAATTAAAAGTGCGTATTGTTCAGCCGGATCTCACGAGTCTTCTTCCGGGCGTTTTCTCACGATGTTCCGCGGACGGTCCTTCATTCGTGATCTACATTCTTCGGAAGATCCGAGTGAAATTACGATTGTTTGAAATTAGAAAAGCTTTGTACAGAATTCGCTAGTCGAATAGCATCGATCAACACACCATACGAGTCGTAGCCACTTTCTAAACATCAACACATGCCTTCCGTTAAAAATCTATCTCCTAACTTTATCATGGAGAGAGAAGTATCTGATACCGAAGGAGTGTTCTCCAGGAGACTACTCAGCAACTGGGCCGAATTGCCGACGACGTTGCGACGTCGACAAAAACATCGTCCGGATATCCTGAATCAATTCACCGATTATTCCGAGTCTTCGGAGAATGAATTCCATAAGTTTGAACCAAAGTCTTTCAGCAACGTGCAGCGAATCGTACGTCGTTCCGAATTCTTGCGTAAATTCGAGTTTAGTGATCTTGCTCAAAAAGACATCTTGGATCCTCGAAAGGATTCAAGGGAACGCAGACCAATGCCCGAGAGTCCATTCAGTCGTTTAAATGAAGGTTATTGGAGACACTATGAAAAGATACAAGACACAAAAGTAGCTTATCGGAAGAAAGGTAACTTTATAGGCAGGAATCTCTCCGATGACGACCGCAAAACAAACTCTCCCGATAGTCTTCTAGTGAAGTCTTCTGAGTCTGAATTGAGTAGCGATGAATATGGATACACCGATGATTCTGGTGCGTTTCTAGAACAGGCATCTCATTCGGACCGACAATGCAAAGGGAAGAGAAACGGTTTCATCAAATTCTTCGCGAAAGACGGCAGTAAAGAAAAAAAAAGCTAGACTTTGAACATTTGGACGTAAACAAAAACATTAAACAAATCTCGGAACCCTTCAAGAAGGAATCTTTTGATCAACAAAAGTTCGAATATGAAAACATTCCTAGAATAGATGTGTCCAAGTTGGATCAGAAAACTTTCCTGCAGCCAGTTATGCGAGCGAACGATCATCAGCCAACTATTGAACAACTTAGGCTCGAGGAAGGTTGCGAATTGAGAAATTTCAAGAATACAGCAGTCTTGAAAAATATTCAAGAAAAGAAGCCGATTCAGCAAAAATCGAAGGAAGAGGAACAACCAAGGACGAACGATAATTTGATTCAGGAGCTCTACGACGGCGAGCAGATTATCGTGCGGACTAACGGTGAACGCAAGCTAGCGAAGATGGAGACTATCACTGAAGAAAACGCGGATAGCAACAAGCTAAGCGTTCGAGAAATATTGAAGAGATTCGAGGAGCTCAGGACGCAAACCGATGCAACGACAACGTGCAATGACGAAATGCAGAATGAAGACAAAACGAGCGATAAAACGCTCAACACCATACAGGAGACCTTGAAGAAATTAGATGAGAAAGTCAAGAGCTATCAGGTCGTGTATTCCATTTGTCACGTTTATTATTACCTAAGAATCTGAGCGTCCAAAGCTCTAGCACGCGGGACAAATTAAATCAAATGGATTGTTAAATGAAATCAAATGGAGCGCGAATATCTCACATATTATAATAAATAGTTACTAGGCTCAGGTGTGTGTAGCGAGGTATAAGTAAAAAATTTATATTAATCGATGTAACGGTATTTGATTTTTCTTGAGCTGAGAGGTAATTCGCATAAATTTCTAACATCTTAGGACGTCTTAAACTATTTTATTATTTAACTACGAGGAAAAGTTATTAATTATTTTAATTATTTTGAAAAATTCCAAAAATGATCATTTATGTCATTTTTGAATTTTTGAACATGTATTGCCGAGCAATCAGTCGAATTTTTATAAAATGTTTATTTTTACAAATTTATATAATATACATTCTTTCCGCAGTAATTTTTGTAGTAATAAAAATAATGAGTGTCTTTCGCAGGGCAATGTTTAATTTATTTTGCTCTGTCCACTCATTAGAAAATAACATTTAGTTTCAACAACTTCCCGATTGCCGTCACGTAGTACATAGTCCGTTTTCGCAATAAGTATTTGTCTTATACTTCTTCACCTACCTACCCCCCGCTTACATCGTATTTCGCACCTCTTTACATCACAGTTATGCCTCGATAATAACAGCAGTCGCCGCGGAAATCATTAGACCGTTGCGCTTATATCTGTCGCAATATGGCTTACTTGAACGCGCAGCGACCGCATCCACGTCTTACGTCGTGCCTCGGTGCATTAAACGATTATGTAGGTCAGGGTCGACGTCTGCTTATCCCGCTCGCGCATTCTCGCCGATTTCAAAGTGTCGATATACTCGGTGTCATCGTGCGACCATTACATCTCTGCCTGAAATCGCGATTTTCCAACAATCCATCAATGATTACAATTTGAGTTTCCAATAAAATTATTTTCATATTCAGCAAAATCGGTTTTCCAATATTGTATTCCAAAATTTACCACTAGTGTTGAAAATCTAATGCATGTAATGTAAATTACAGATTTTTAAAGCTAACAGTGAATTTTGGAAAACTACCTATGCGTTTAGAGAAAAATACGACTTAAAATTAAACGATTATTAAATTGATTATCCGTTTGTTTCCGCATAAATCATTGCGATGTGTCATAAAGAATTAGCACATTTCTAGGCTTGATACTCTTATCAAGTTTAACTGTACAGTTTTATCTCCGGTTCTACTGGATTTCTCTTGCAAAAGTCATCTAATATTAATTTTTCCTCATTTTCTTCTAAATTGATATGAATAGCTCTACCTGTTACTAACGCATTAATGAACTATTTCCATTTGACATCCGTCAGCGATCATAATCGATCTTTTCTTCTTACTAGAAAAAGACAGACAGAGAAAGAGAGAGAGAGAGGGGGGGAAGAGGGAGAAACTTTGTGTAACATGTGAGGCATCGGGTTTCTACTAGATATCGAAGAAGCCATCCTCTTTTAGGTATACATGAGGATATTAAGAAACGCAGGATATAATCACCTACTTTCCGTCGTATATCTTCGTAATCAACGAAAGCGGAGAGGAACTAAAAAGAGTGACCCGGTGCCTCTTTTGCCGAAGCGTTTGGTATCCGCGGCACAGCAGTTGTGCCCGAGAAATCACGCACAGCCCGGAAGTTGCAATTAATTATATAGGCGTCACACGCCTCCTTTTTCCATCTCTTTGCGCGACGAAGATCTGAAAAGAAGAAAACACTTATACCTGATGGTCGTGTCATATCGCATTCCTCTACCAGGTTGCGATCGGTACGGCGCAGCGAGGCGCGGCCGCAGCGGGAAGAACTCGTTTACTTGCGTGTTAAGATCGATCGCGTTTCATATCATACCGTATCATCGGGAAAAGGAGGAAATGCGAGCGGCGCGGAAACAGAAAAATAGAGAAGCGCGAAGAATGAATTCGCTTGCTAGCTCGTAAATGAGATTGCTTCTCGCGATTACCCAATGCGCCTCGAGCAATGTAAAACGCTTGAATCGCATCCCTATAGACTCTTAAAAAACTATCTGTTGCTAACATCGAAGATTTATAAAAGAAGTTATAAGCAATGAGTATAAACGTAGACAATGTATAGAATATTCCAGGATCTTAAGCCATAATTGCACTAACGATTGTGCGATTGGCGATTACTTTTTAACCATTTAGAGCAAAGCAGTCACTGATTGCTTTGTTGTAATTGAAAAGTAATTGTCAATTATAATCGCGCAATCACTAATGTGATTACGGTTTTAGAGACAAACTTCTAAAACTTCTAAAAGGTTGGGAAATAATACGTTACTTGTAATGAAATTACATAATTATATAATTACATAATTACATAATTATAAAAATTACTTTTTTACAATAATTGTAAATTAACTTCATTTCTTTCTTTCCGTCTATAACTTATTTTTTTATAATCAGTAACTAATATAATAGTTACTTTTATAATTACTTTATATTTATATCAAACTTATTCCTCAATGAGCTGACCAAAAAGAAATGCTCAATCAATGATCAGTGATTATTCCTTGTGATTGAAATATATCTCTATCCCTGATAAAACCATCAGAATCGCACTCTATAAATGTCTGTATTAAGAATTAAACTAGGAGCCTTTTAGTATGTATGAACGTATTTTAATATTGATTCTATAATTTTAATTTTATGTGACTGCATTTTTCAAAATAATTAATTAGTCAAAAGTGTTCAACGATCAATGTATGAATTGCTTGTTTGTTTTGCAGATCGATCAGAAACCGCATCTGCAGAGGATCAATCATCATGAGAATCACGTGTCCCAAATCACTAAGACTATTCAGTCGCAGGCAAATCATACGAATCATAGTCAGCCCCACAATCATTCCAATCACGTAATTTCCGAGCATGAGAATCACGTACCGATCAGTCGCGTGCCCAATCACGTGTCGGCCGTCAACCAAGCGAACCATCAGAAAAACCTACAAAACCAACGATTGAGCCCGAGTCAGGAGTGGCGGCAACCGGATGACAATGTTCGACTCCAGGAGGACAGCATCTATGAGAGCGGACCGGTGGTATCGAATGACGGCAAACATTCGCTCTTGCAATACGCCATGCTGAATTTCCGTCAAAGCACAGAAAAGTGAGTCAATATTCTCGATATAATTTACGCAGCATATATATGTTTGTAAAGAAATGGAGAATGATTTTGGAGGAATCAAGATCGATTCAGTCTCAGAACATCGGTTTTATTTAAAGAATGCATATATTGTTAATATTGCAATCTGAACTGCTGAACAATTCTAAAAGTCGTATTTGTTACTCATTGTTATAATTAAAAGGAAACTGATAAAAATCTATCTAGAATCGAGAAATCGCGACGAAATGAGACATCCGATTTAAAATAAATTCCCTCCTTTCTAAGTTTTGCTCAGTACCAAATGCATGTGTAAACTCGGCGATCATATGGAAATGAATGCGAAATAACTATTAACGATTACGCAACTATTACGCAAGCGAATCGTGTTGAGAAAGCATAAATAAACGCCGCGCGACATTATTTCGACCGTGTACCGCGGTGTCTCCTTTTCCCGTGTCCCGTTTTTGATTCCGTACTCGTATCGAGGAATCGACAGTCTTGTCCAATGCAAGTGAGCGAGCGAATTTAACGAACGTGTCGTATGGATCTGGCAGATTCGAGATGTTAAAAACCGCCGATGGATCGATCAGCGGATCCCTTAAGGTGATCGAGTCACTGAAGAGCAAAAAGAAAAACAAGAAGAGTAAAGGACAACAAGATGGTGCTGAATGGACTTGGAAGGAACAAGTGGACCTCGTTAAATACTCCACCATTCCCATCGAACAGAGTCTGCTCAGGCTGGATGCTGATCTGAGTGTTTTAGCCGTGGAATGCTTTCTCTGTTTGATGAGGTACATGGGGGACCAACCATTGCCGCCTGAAACCAGTGAAGTCAAGTGCGTCTACACCATCCTTATGGTAAGAGTAGAGTCGTGGCATACAAAAAAATATAAGCACAGTAAGATGTAAGCAATAAGCGAATCAGATAATCATAGTAGAAAACGTAAGATAGTAACAAATAAAAAAATGTTGATTTTCTTACTGTTTACATCTTGCTTAAAACTT
>Ga0157363_1003446_pt1 | contig 14296 bp, 3 predicted proteins | sample AttsexASBM1_FD_111477 | JGI IMG/M metagenome (GOLD analysis project Ga0157363, IMG submission 111477) | Fungus gardens microbial communities from leaf cutter ant in Ribeirão Preto, State of São Paulo, Brazil - Atta sexdens ASBM1 | ecosystem: Host-associated > Fungi > Mycelium > Unclassified ...
ATATAAGTCGCGATAGTAGCGATAGTAGCGTTCTTACCATGGGTCCCAAGAGGACAAAAATGAATCTTGTCGGAACAGGAACTTCTGTCAGATCTCCCATTATTCCAGCTTGGCTTAACCGGATGAATGCGGACAAAGTCTTGTCGAGAAAATCGACTTCACCTACGAGTATGTTGCTTGCCTCAGCGCCGGCTGGTATCTTCCTCATAAAGTGCGTATTACCCTAATAAAAAAGTGGAGTTGAAGTTAAACTTCTTGGGTTAAATTGCTCGCGATACGAAAAATCAATCTTGACATTAAAGGGAAGAGATTAGAAGGCTCTTTACTAAAGTATTGCTAAAAAAATTAAGCGATTCTTTGATTAAGTGTTTGTCGGATATTTAAAATAATGGAAGGTAATTGGCTAATTATTATGGCTACGTTCGGTTTAAGTGGTTATAAACTGTGAGCTGTATTCTATCTTTATTACTAATTACATGCGACAGAAAGATAAAGTAAAGCTTATATAACGTTAGCGTTAAAATCGAACGTAGTGATAATTGATTTATAATAATTGTTTTTGCACGAGGCTAAATACATTACGTGTACGAATATCGTACAGATTTACAATTTTTAATTATACAATATTTAATTCAATATTTTACAATAATTTAAAAATTATTAATATAATAATTTAAATATTATAATTATAAAATTTTCTTCATATTACATAACTATCATGATAAGGTTACGCTAAATTAGGAATCTAATTCCTCAAGGATTTGATTAAAATAATGTATTTACGAACCTTGTGATTAACATCTCCGTTTTCTAAAGCGGAGGAGCTGTGATTTCTGCTGATAGACACGCTGCTGGGACTTCGATCCATGCCGTTGCTGCCTGGTTCTTGGCCTGAAAGAGATCTAGCTTACTACCTACATTTTTACACACAGTTTGAGTAATAATCCCTGTCAATAGCATGCAATGAGGAAAATGATGGCTTTCATTCGCCTATGCGTCATTAATCCTCCAAAATGCGCGCGCGCGCGAGACAGATTGCAATTTGTACAGCTCGAATTTCACGCGCCACGTCATTCGCACGAATTCACCTCTGCGAACAATACGCGTTCCACTTTAAGACAATCTGTCAGGAAAAGAGCAAACACGCTAACAACAAAATTATTCATCAAATCTTTGAAAAAACTGACGTTTCTTAGTTAATTCAAACTGTATGTTTGCAAAATAACAGGAAGTCGGCTTAGATCATGAAGAAAATTTTTTTAAAATTGTTCTTTTTATACACGTGAAATGCTCGCTCATAAATTCAAATCAAACTTTTTACTTTGATAGAATTAATACGTGAGTTTAGAATATACCAGAACTTTATTAAATTAAGATGCGGTAATAATAACATTGTAATATTAAATGTACAATTTGTAACATTTATTAAACACACATCAATCCGTAGGTAAAAATGTTTTGTTTGAACAAAATTTTTCAAGATCTTTTATCTTATAAAAAAATCGCGAAATAAAAGCAGCATTTTATGTAAATGAATGTAAAAATGTTTATTAAAGATATAGTTTTAACAATTCATAAATATTAATGATTTTTAACCGCGAAATAAAATGATATTGATTTCTGTATATAATCACAAATAATAATTCAATATTCACAATTTTGTCTTATTTACAGCATTATGTTGCAATTTTATATTATTTTTAAGTTTTATCAATTAAACATGCATTTTACAAAACAAATTATCTCAAATTCTCATCAAAAAGAGAGTTAAATCTTTTATGTATAAATATCTGTTTAATTATTTAATAGAATTTAAACGTCATCGAAAAGAGATATTATCAGTTATGAAATACAGACGGATTTTAAGATTATTAAACTGAAATTAATTGCGCGATAATAAAAAATTACATTAATTTATTTATAATTCTAAATCATTTTTTTTAATAGCACGATCGATATCAATCGATTTATTCGATTGTGCAAATCAAATGAACGTTTGATCGAAACCTATTATACTTAAAGTAGCACTTGACCTTTGCATCAAATGTTAGTGACGATCACACTAGTGATTCTTTGTGATAACCTTATTATAAATTTTTCTGAAACCTTATCGTATTAAAATAATACAAACTCTACTTTGCAATTTGATATTTCTCTATAATTTTTTAGATATTTTTAGATATTGTATTTCTAACTGAACAGAAAATCGCTTGAAAATGCAATATCTGTTCAAATATTTCTAGATTTGTGATATTTAATTAATCTGTTATATTCTTTGGCAGTTATTTAAATTTAAAAAATCCTTAGATTATTTTTAATAAATGTATAATAATTAATATTTCTATCATTCATTTTTACGTCGAATCTTCTTTCTACTAAAGTAATTTCAAAAATTGGTAAGAGGCATAATGACATCTGGCGCAATTTATAAATCGGCCACCATTATGGAATATGGTAAAGATACTTTGATCATTTCTAACAACAAACGATAAAGTTTGTTAAATCTTCCGGAGTTCCACTAACAATCCATTTTCATCTCACAATGATTTCTCATTTGTCGAGCACAGCGTGGGTAATTGCTACTGCAGATTAATCTACTTATACGTATGGAATTTCACTACGGATTAATGCAGCTCGCGAGTATAAAGGTGTGTATGAGTAGAAAGCAAGCACAGAAAAGCGGTTTACCGGGATTGCCGGGTATCGCAAGGAAGCGGCTACCAGCATTCAGCGCTGCTCCACTGCCCTGACTTGTTGCGCCGGCGATCACCGGAGCGGAATTCGATTCCTCCACTAAAAATGAGCATGAAACACAACACCAGGATCGTCTTTTATTTACAAAGGAAAGTGCGAGAAGGAACAAAGGATTCGTCACCAATAACTCGCGATCACTTTAAATGTATAAACTTGAAGTCACTTAAAATGTATAATAAAACGATTCGCATATATATCATCCATTTTTCATCGTATTTCTCATCGCGAAAATAATCCTTCAGGATACAAGATAAATTAGTCGAAATTAAAAATAGTTTCGTTAGTATACACTAGAGATTAAACTCAATCTGGAAATTTAATCTGAGAAAAGATTGTCGCGTGCAAACAAACAGCCTGATTCCGGAATATTCCATGTACATGAGTACACGTGCCGATTGCAATATTATCGTGGGGAGAAAATTATACATGCAATTGTTTCTATTTTTATATAGAAAATATGCGCAGGGATGTGGTAGTGGTAAATACATTACAAAATCTCTTTGTGCGACTTTACCGCACGTTTCATCGCATTGTTGATGCTTTAATCGCTTCATTTGTATATATTCGTCAGTAAGTTTCGCAGTAGTCGCGAAGCGGCTCAAAATGGTTCACGAACCGTCGACATTTAGAAGGAACATAAACAATGAAACGCTTCATTAATTAACAAAGAACACAATAACATAATTTATTGAATCACGGTCCATTGAATACGTTCAATGCTATATATTGCACTTATCGTAAATCGCTTTAATATTGAAGTCTTAAAATATATATAACTTAAAATGTATAACAAACCGAAAAATTATTACATTTTTTGCAAAATTCACAATAATTTACTTTTTTCCATAATTCAATATTCATTTTCTTGCGTTCTATGAAACATATACGTCTCAAAATATAACATTAAAGAAATCGTATTTATTTTCGCTTTTTCACAGGTTACAAGGAGAATGGATTAATGTTAGGATACTGAAAAGAGATTAGTCGATTATAACACTGAGAACCATAAATGCACAATAATGAATGTATAATAGACAGGGTTTACATCGAGTTACGTGCACTTAGTAAGATCACATAGAAAGATCCATGCCTCATGATTGGAATTATAAATGTTGGCCTACAATTATCAACGAAGGAACGTGCATGTTGATCAATGGATAATGAGACCGCGAACGGTAAATTGTAGTAACGTCACGTATGATAGGAAGTAAACCCGTCATTCGCAAATATATTACAATTCTCTATATTCTCATACATTTAATATCGCTGTCTGGTCTTATTTGCTTAAACTGAAGGGTGATAGTCAATATCAATAGAAAATGGTAATTAGACAGTCGTATTTAATGCCAGTGAGAATACAGATTATGGGTGACCACAATTCATTTCTCGTATTGTTGTAACCGCATTAGCAACCGCATAATCAATTTCAATGTGTATTGCGAATGATCAAGATGTGTCTAATATTCGAGAGGTAGAATTGAGCACAGTATTAGTTAGGCTAGAATAGGTCAGACGCGTATCTACAGTAGTTGACATTTACACTCTTGTCGATAAGGACACGTATAATATTTGTAGAAGTAATATTTTCTCGTGGATTAATATCTGACTGTTCGAATCAATGACATGTAAAAAAAACTATCAAACTGTTACGAAATTTTGAATCTGTGCGACATCTATTTTGCCAGATTACCCGGAATTCTCGTTTCGCATAAGAGAATGTTGTGTCCTTATAGTTGAAACTTTTATGCATTACAATAAAAATAATTCTATCGACATAGTTGAAATAGTAGGATTGACAAGAAACCGAAATGAGTTTCGTCGAACGTCGATCACGAGCTTATATGATAAGACACGTGATAAAACACGAAAGATGACAGAGAAGAGATTTTAATATAAACGGAAGATAAGTGAGAAGTAGAATTTTGTGCAGATTCGTAGAATCGAGAATAAACCATCTGGCAAGCTAACCTTTTAGCGGACACATCGCGAACCACGTTGTGAATCCCACCACGTGGGGTATGCCAAATTCGTCTGACAAAAGAAAAGAAACGATGGTAAGTTACAAATTTTCGACCGGCTTGAGCTCCGGAGCACGAAGAGGGTGACTCGATGAAGGCGATGAGCAGTCTTGATGATGCCAAGTATTTCACATTGACAATCAATTAGCAAGACAATCACCAAGAAACATCAGGCAGTTGGGGAATGACCATGGCTTGTAAATCCAATGGATCGCGGACGGATCCAGCGACAATCGAGATTGTCTTGATCCTCGCTTGATCGGCACGCACTAAGACACACAATCCAATGATACCAAGTTATAGCTAAAAGTATCGCTTGCCTCCCAAATTCATATAATCATAGATTCTAAAATTTTAAAATTTTGTCCTTAGCGTATTTAATTAAAATGAACTTTTCAAGAATTATATTGTTCTATATCCTTATTGGCATATCAGGATGTAAGTCTATTCAGTTTCGATCAGATCAAATCACGAATCTCTCAGGATCGAAGTTGCAAAACTAGACTTGCCAATGCTTTTAATTTCGTAATAAAAACACCCTAGCATTTGCGAAGCAATCGATACACGCATGTTGTAATTGTTAGTGGGTTGTTCCATTGGGGTGTGGTTAAAAAAGCGATGAAAGCACCGCAATCCAAGGCTGCTTAGCGGATGAACTGGCCTAAGTTGTACCTGGAACCAGAAGATACGGCCCTTTGAGGTCTTTCGCCTCTTTCGACAGCGGAGCCATGTTCGAATTCGGGCAGCTGCTGCTGCGAGCCACGGACGGTACGTAAATATCCTTTGGATCACGACGCTCCTGCAAATCTGACGTCAACAACGCATGCATACCACATGAACAGTCGCTATCTGAAAATGTCGATTGTGTCGTATGTGTTTTAACAAAGTTAGCACACTCTAGGACCCTTGGACCCGACTCTTTCGTCTCGCCACCGTCATCAGGGTGGTCTTCAACGAAAATGCAGGTGCAAAATAAAAACAAAATTGGATTAGAAATTAAGAGAAATTAAATTAAATCAAACTCTTAATGATCCGAAATATCAAAGATTAATGAAAGAAAGTTAATTTGTAAAATAAAAATTAAGAAATAAAAAAAATCAACTTTAATTCAGCTTCAAATTAAAAAATTTATTATTGTTATATATTTATTTAAACATTATTTCGGATCATTACGAGCCTATAAAATAATGATTAAATATATATATTAATTTAAATAATAAAAATTATGATAGATGATAGAAATATATTATCTTGTTTATGAATTAATAATAATTATAGTGTTTATTACACCATTTATCATATAATAAATTTATAATAAAATTTATTTATTATTAAATGAAAAACAAAATACAATTTAGAAGAAATGGCAAATTAAATATAAATATAAAATAAAAGGAAAGCGCAAGAAGAACATGTTAGATAGATAAACGGGGTGCTACACGCTGAGACAATCTGTGTTTTTCTGAGCGCCAATGTGCCTGATATTAAAAACATTATGTACATTATTTGTGTAGAGCCATCGACAACCTGTCAAAAAGTAATTTATCGATACTATGAGAGGAACAAGTAACGTGAAACTTACTTTTTGAGGAGGAATGATTGCGTCCTATCTCAGCTAACGATCTTATGATCGGTAACTTCGACATGTTATTGTCTTTACGTCTTTCGTGTTGATGCCGATGTCGGACAAGAAGTGCTTCTTTCACCTGAAATGATATTATATTTTGTCTAGTCGATTTATTAGTGATACATGTGTGCCTGACGTGAAAAATATATATTGATTTACAAATCAAAAATATGACGAATAAATATAGATAAATCATAAATCTTTTAGTTCTCTTCAATCAATAAAGGGTGACATTATTTTCCATCAACGGTAATATTACTTTTTGTGTAATCAATAATTTATCCTGTCTTAACGAGATATGAATTATATATATATGCGTTATATCAGTAGCGAAATGTGAGGATTATAAATGTATTTGTAATCTATTTAAGGATATCGTGGTAAAAACTTTCCATTTTAATAGAACAGGTATTTAAATGATTTTTTCTCACGCGCGTACATTACTGTATTCTTACCTTCTCTCGCAATTCGACTAACAATACTCCTTTATTAATCATGTTATCGAGAACAAGATCAGCTATTTGTTCTAAGCTGCCTGCTTCCATATCGAGCATGACGGTCCCGTTTAAAAGCAGGCTCCTTAATTCAAAGAGTGAGTGCAGTGATAAGGTGGCAACATGAGGTTTGCTCCACCTATTGCCACCTTCTTCGACATCTTCCTCGAACTTGATCCATCTGTATATATTATATTTGTACGTACAATATTTGTATATGTACGTATAATATTTGCGATATTTCTTTATAAAAATATTTCGTATTTTATTTTAAAGATAAAAATAAAAATTTCAGCTCTTAGTTTTTTTTTTTAGTTGAAAGTTGAAAGTTGAAATATGTATAAATTCAAAACGTTTTGGTTTGTGTTTTCAAAGAATTATTATTACAATATTTTATGCATAAAAATTTTTATTCTTGTATATTATTAATGTTTTCGTTTAATTATTTATTTTGATGTACTCAAAGAATTACAATTATGTATTTTGTGTTATACATGTTTTGTTATATGACTGTTCCGCATATGCATAACTGAATAAATTAGATATTATTTTATGGATATACTATTGTGGAACGGATGATTTCAATGCGTAAACATATTCTCGCATTTCAAAAGATTAAAATCGACAAAATGGAGTTAATTCGACTTTTACCTCGCTGTTTCCTTCCATTCCATTTCATCGCCATCCTTAACGAGCTCCTCCATTTCCGAGAACAACGGATGCGATTCGTGTGCATCATCACCGACTTCCTCGCCAAGGATAAACTGCACTCTCTGGGCTGGTGGAGTGACTAAACAATTATGCAATAAGGCGTGAATTACCAATTTCAAAGTCGTAATCGGTAACAAAGGTATGCGAGAATATATACAATATTTAAACAGAGAGGACATACATTTATATCAGAATATATATGCCAAGTATAACAAGATATAACAAATGAGAAATTTGTTTTAAATGACATCGTTTACGAAATGTTCAGCTAAATGTGATTGAAAAGTTGACAAATGCAAAATACATACAATATTATAATATTATAACAGCAGACATTCTGACCTCAATTTTATATTATTTACATTATTCATCAAATAGAGATTAAGAGTGATAACTTTTACGAGAACTTGCACGTTAATCAGAGATAAACAACGAATTATTAAGAAAAGTCGGTTATTCTTATTTGCGTGCAGAACAGTATGCAAGCAAGTAAACTATCAATTTCCATGCCATGTTTCATTTTATTCTTTGCGCATCTCAGCGAATGAATGTAATGTTCAGAAAGAAACGTTACATAAATATTTATATAAAAGAAAAACTAGACTGTTTGTTCTAATAAAATATCAACAGAGATAGGATAAATTCTTATATGTCTAAAAGAATTGTAAAAAAATTGTGAAATAAAATGTTCAGATAAAGAAATAAGGTTTGGCGAGGACTAAGAGATGTCACCACAAAATTTAAGTATCCGACTTGATGTCAATGAAACTTAAATAAGGGACAGAATTCCATTTTCGAAACATCTTTTGAGTACAGTCACGTCAAATTCAAAGCGGAATGAAAGAAAGTTGACGTTGATCGATCGATCGACAAATACCGTAAAATGTATAGACGTATTATGTGTATGAATGTATGTATACGCCATGATAGATGACGCATGCACATTAGAAAGATTTTTTTAAAAGACACATAGAAAGCAGAATGAAAAGATAGAAATCTTCTGATTAAAACAATTGTGTAACCTGTTGTGTAATGTAAATCAATATAACTAGAGTTGGGTAAAATACTATTTTATAAAATAGATGGCAGGAGGGAAAAGGCTATTACATAGTCCCGACCTGTTCTATAACTATCGCCGATGTAAAGAAAGACTTTAAGGTCAATCAATTATTATATACTGACCTATAAGGTCTTATCACAGAATTATTTAAAGCGTTATCTATATATATAAATATTTTTCATAATATATTATATTTTTAAATGTTATATTTTTATTTTAGTAATATTCATGGATAACTTAATTATTTTGTACTTTAATTTTAAAACGAGAAAATAAATTTATTCAATTATAACTATTATAAATTATAAATCTCCTAAGCAACTCTATTATATCTCATACTCAATAATACGTAATGACAAAATTTTTTAAACACCCCAATTGTCATGAGCGATGTATTTACTCGTTTATTGTAGCATAGTAACGTTAACTCGACGTATTTATATTCCGCAAATGTGGAAATAGCGGTCTTACCCTCCTCTGAAATTATGTATGTGTTGTGTCGTGCGTCGTCAAAATTTCGGTACCGTTCGTACATCCCACAAAACTGTAAATATTTATTTTTAATCTGCGCACTGCGTAATCGAATTCATCATCATTATACCTTATATCATAATTTACACCGGACACCTGCAGAATTAATAAACGCGCGTTACAACGCATGGCGAGGCACTTATGGTACAAATGCATTCGATAACATCAAATACAATCACGTTTATATAACAGTAATGAACGAATCAAGATGACGTCTGATATACAAGCTACTTGTATCTGATAAACGTTGATGCACGTGACGCGATTATCGTAGACATCTGAAACATTATGTTAGATTTAAAATCAAGATTGTTATTTTTCGCGAAACGTGATCTTCATGAAAGCGTCATCAGCAACCAATACTCGTTGATACTACGTGCGCAAATAATGGCATAATAGTGAAGACGTGAGATTATTATATTTTTTCAACGAGAAAACTTGAAAGACCGTATTGCGTTGCGGGATACACGAACGATCTCGCGTAAAGTATTTGCATCACATAAAGGAGCCTCGTATGTATGCATAAGGGTGGCTTACATATCATCTCGCCGGCGGGGTCGCAGATGCTAGCGAGACGACCCCTGCGCGCCATCAAAAATTGTCCTGCAATGTCAACGGCGATACCGTGTCATTCGGACTAAAGGAATATTGATTTTCGAGAGAATTTGCGTTGAATCTTTTTAGATTATTAATACATACAAGATGAGCGGATTAAACTAAATAATTCCAATTTAATTACAAAAAACAAAAATTCGTCTTTCTACAGAGAAAATTATTTAATTCTTTTTATAATTAGATATTATTTGATATAATAAAACATTGTTATTGTTGGTTTATCATTTGTGTTTTTAATTAGAGAGAATCACGAATGTAAGCACGAAAATTGCGGTATTGATTTAGCTTATAGCTGTTCTTGATAAAGAATATTTTAATCACTTGTCTCAACATATACACGATGTTTACTAAAGAATTGGATATTGTGTGATGAAAAATGTTGACAAATTGATTAAGTGTATCTTGAATATTTCTCATCATTGATATGTGCGTATAAAGGAATTCAATTTATTTACTTTGATTTGATAACTATTATAGTTTACGTCAAAGCCACATAACGCTTCGCTAAACTTCCATACTTAATACTCTCTTAATGTTCTAGTAAGTGGCATTTATAGCACAAACAGGAAGAAATTCATCAGACTTTTAAAAGCTGCTTTTCGCGATTTGTATTTTATTACATAATATATGTATAAAAAGTATTTTTTTAATATACGATATATAAAACTTTTATTTTAAATTACCTATATTAATAATAGATAAAACATAATTTTTTTTACTTATCCACAATAATTAAATAATGAACAAAGGAATTTTTGTTTGACGTCATTTCATTTTTCCCCTATTATTATCTGTTATTAAAATTTATTAAATTTATTAAATTTATTTATGATATTTACTTATACGATGTGACTTTCATATTTACTTTTTTTCTAAATATTTTTTTAATATTGATCAATAAGTGAATTAAATAATTGATTATTCTATGTAGAATTAAATGATTGATTATTCTATGTAGAATTGAAATTATTTATGATTTGATTAATATAAATCGATTTTTTAATTTTGCACAAAAAAATTTTTAAAGATCCATCAAATTTAATTAAAATCCATCGCTAAACTAACTAAAGAATAAACAAGTTATAATTAATATAAGATAAAGTTATGAAGATCCTTCGATATTATATAAAATAAGCTGTATCTATCTATAAGAGAAATCGAAATGATTTGAGATCTAATATTAATTGATTCAGTCTGCAGTGATAGAAATTAATATATGAACTGAGAATTAGAAATGATATATTTCAGCATTTTCAGGAAAATATTTAAGTCTAATATGAACATAATTTTTAATAAATGGATAATACAATATTTAATACTTTAAATCTATTTAATATGTTTCAATTACATCAGTTTTAATTTTAATATTCTTTGTTTTTCGAAATAAATTTTCGATTTCTTTTTATAAAATATTTTTTTAAATGTCATTCTTTTTTTGTTGTCAATTTTTAAAGTTTGAGTAAAATGATATATTATTATTAACATCGATAACAATGATTAATACATTTTTAAGGATTGTGCATTATTGGCACTGAATGTATATTCTTTAGAATTTATTAGCTATTGTAGATACGAAGATATTGTAAGTAAATAAAATGATATTGCGGTCAAATCATGAACGTTTCGCTGCGACAGAAATTAAATGAATAGTGTTATAGTTAACTGATAAGAAATTGCAATCTGTGATAAAACCCTTATTTTTCTCAAGAAATCCATTTTCTGAAGATGTAATTGTAATGAGTATTCGTTTCATCGACTTTCAAGCAAAATAACACGAAATATATATCATATACCAAAATAGATATATCTTTGTAAAATAGACAACATAACAATAGATACTTCTCTTATGTTCAATCTCATTTCTTGTGCATATTCTTTTTAATTGGAAGATTTGTATTTAAAAAAAATGAATATATCAATATAAAATTATATTTGAATTAAAATTTAAATATATTTCTTTTATGTGATTATTCTTTTAATTTATAGAAATTTGATTAATTTGTAAATAATTTGCACAATATTTATTTACAAATATATCTAATTAATTGAGAATATTTTGAATATGCAAAAAGCAATATGTTTTCACTTAATAGAAACGTTCAAAGATTTGACTGAGAGAAAAGCGCCTTGAAAACCTGATGATCAATATTTTCCAAGAAGTTCTTCATCTTTATCGTGTTTTACTCATTACAAGCGATAACTTGATCAATTATTTTAACGTCTTCTAATTTTTCGATAAAATGTACTTCAAGACAAATCGTTTCTTCGATTTTATCCGATTTTGAGCATATTCTACTTTACCCAGAAATTTCCGTTAAAGTTCTTTTTAATGTACTATTAAATTACACAAAGATCTTTTGATGTATCAAGTTAAAGAGCTATAGAAAAAATAAAACTAAATTAATATACAAACACATTTTACTTGGAACAATATTAACTTGATTATTTAAAATAAAATATTTAATGATGAAAAGCCAAATTTTATGAGAAAATAAATTTTTATCAAAAAAACATTTTTATTAACTCGACAATGACAATTTTTTTTGCATAATTTGTATACTAATTTTATAAAAATTGATTGAAATTGTTATTTAATGTCTTATGTTTATATTATTGTTATTTTAATGTAAAATACAAAAATATTATTTCTTTCGCGCTTTTAATAATTTTATAAGACTTTTTTTTATTAAAGATAATAAATTATTACTGATGAATCAAGCTAAATCTTTATGCTAATATATATATTACAAGTTAAAAATTATATAAATAAATTAATAACAAAATAATAATATTTTATATACCAAATAGAAGGATTTTGTATATCATTTCTCAAGTAATCTTCTTCTTTTTTTTCATCTTGATTGTGCACATAAAAATCATTCCCTTATACTGAAGGACTACTACAGCATTTCAGTATCGACTGTGTTCTTATATTCGATGTATCAGAAGTAGGGTGAACATCCGGATAAATCTCGACAAGTGGTTGGCGCGCTGCCATATTCGGTTCGATACTGCCGCAAAAGTGCAGACACTTCAGCATTTTGAACTGGTTTTAGTACGATAAAGTAGTTGCAAATTTTCAACAATCAGTGTAATAATTCCATGCAATGACCGCTATTTTTGAAATGAGATTAAATTTGAGTGGACGAAATAATATAGCACTGTTAACGAAGTATGAAGCTCACGCCACTACAAAATGCAAGGTTGCGAATCTCGTTTCATTTTTAGACACTGGCACAATCTTCTTTTGTTAGATTTACCAACTGTCTGTTCTAAACAACAAAAGCAGAAAACGTATATCTTCACATAACTGAAATTTGACTCATATAAATTAGATATTTTATATTTATAGACATTATCTTTAATTAAATGGATGCTTTGTTAGAAGCTATTAAATGTAATATTAAATAAATAAGAAATTCATGTGAGAGTAAAAGAATTGTTTCTGTTTTAAAAAATATACAATATTTTGCATATAAAAACAATTTGTAATTTATAAATTAAATATTATTAAAATGAAAACATATTGATAATAATTATAAAATTATTTTTGTATTTCTCTTTAATTTACATAATATTTTTCTTACGTGTGTAAAACAATTATAAAATATAGTATCCAAGTTATAAATAAATTGAAAAATTAATTTTACGTATATTAGAAATATTTATGTATCGTTTTTAAGAACGTATTGATGCCAAATTCTAGAGTTGAAAATAGTATAAATAGCGTGGAATGAATACGATATTATAAGACTTGACTATTTCATTGAATTGCAAGTGCATTAAATTAACTTTCAAGCTGAATGGTTGTAGACATTAGTTTTTATCTAATCTTGTAAATTCTTAGTGCGATTATAAACTTATTTTATTAAAATTAAGTATTTTACTTAATATTGCTTATAATAAAATGTTTCTTTCAAGAAAATTTATTTAATATCTTCTTAGTTTCAACATAGTCTAAGATATATTGAAAATATATTGATATGTTGAATATGTTGAAGATTCTTGTGATTTTATTAACATAAAATATGGGGATAATGGCTAAAATCGAGCAATTATGTCACAAAATAAGAATACTAATCAAATATATTCTTTGAGAAAATATCAAAATAAAAAACGTTTCAATTCTATTTAATCTCTATCAATTTGGTAAAAAATATCAAATCTTCCTATCCCTCTAATGAAGATTTAGTAAAATTGAAACGTTTCTTATTTTGATATTTTCTCAGAGAAAAAATTTTATTTATTGTTCTTATTTCGTAACATCCATTATTACTCGATTTTGGCTACTTACAAAAAGTCTTATACTTTATTCATTATATATAAGAATTTATTCTTGATTTCGCATTTTCGTGTGATTTCGTATATGTACCGATAAAGTTATATTGCATACGTAATTAACGTTTCGCATGCCTACGTGTGAATTCTCCTTTCTACCGCAACGTTCTATTAAGCCACAGTATTTGAAACATCCGTTTATTGGTAG
>Ga0157363_1003447_pt1 | contig 14294 bp, 6 predicted proteins | sample AttsexASBM1_FD_111477 | JGI IMG/M metagenome (GOLD analysis project Ga0157363, IMG submission 111477) | Fungus gardens microbial communities from leaf cutter ant in Ribeirão Preto, State of São Paulo, Brazil - Atta sexdens ASBM1 | ecosystem: Host-associated > Fungi > Mycelium > Unclassified ...
TCAAAATATTTTTAATACTCAAAAAATAAAATATTATCTTCGGGATATCGCACGTATTAATAATTTAACTTAACAAAAGAAAATACTTTTTCTTTATTTGTGCTAATTTTCTTTATGACTTATCGAAATACAAAAGCACACTAATAGGAATAGGCACAGTAATTGGAACAGTTACCCTAGCAATCAGTTTGAACGTTCTACATAATTATTTTGATGATCCAATTATCTTCAGATCTGTATCTAGCTAAACTTTTAGATACTTCAATAAAACTTCGTCCTTTTCATACATTACTTATATATTACGCCAAAATGTCAAGTTATGCGCGATATTTTTTTCACGATTCATCGTTTATACGAGATTTATACTAATTTTTATACTAATTCACCAATGGAGCGGTTTTTCCGACAAAATCGAAAGTCGTGAATACCAACGAATTAGTTAATTTGCGTTGATTCTCGATTAGAACTAATATCATATATAAACGGTGAACCATGAATCACAAATAGCACAAAATGTCCGTAGTGGCGAATAACGAATAATACAATTGAATTTTATATGTTATATTTACGGAATTAATCCTTTTCATGTTTAAAAAGAGATTTTGTTTGTTTAAATGATTTAAATTAAAATAAAATAAATAAAAATTTGAATAAATTTAAATAAAAATTAAAAGATTTGTATTTATAAAGTTATATAAAAATTTATATTTGATAAAACAATTGGAAATATGTAATTGTTTTACTAAATATCTACTTAACAATCGAACGAAAAAATTAACGAATGCGTTAATTACTTTTCCAGGTATTACTTTGGATGATGCTATAATTTGTGAATAAATCTTTATTTTGCAGATTAAAACATCGCGATGCAACACTCCGCTGCTGCGCGTCGGCGTCGTACCGGTGAGTCGAATTATCTTTTATTTTCGGTAATGAGAACGAGAGATGCAAGTAACGATTATAAGCACGGGTCTAACCGTGCTTGTGCGTGCCATATACATTGCTCGGATTGAATGAACGCGCAGGAAGCACGTGTGCGAGGTAGCGCTGCAAGCTGCGAGGTTTGTTCGTTTTGCCAGGTAATCTCAGGGCGAGGCGCGCGGCCTTCGCGACCGGCTGGCATCGCAGGTGGTGAACCCGCGCGAAATTGAAATTGATTCCGCATCGGTAATAAGCGGCTCCCTGCGGTCCCAGGGTTCCACACACAGTGCCACGAACAGCCCTCGAGGTCGCCGCCAAGATCGGCCCACACGTACGCCACGGCCGCGCGCAAACGATATGTGCACCTCTATGCAGGTGCACATGGTTAACGAGTCGATCGATGCTTCTTTCTCTTTCCGTTACTTTCGCGACGTTGTAGCTACATAGTTTTCTCAACGATTTTCGGACTCATACGTTGAAATCGCGCGTATAGTTGAAGGAAATTCCATCTCGTCGCACACAAACTACAAATTATTTCTGTAAAAATATATTTTCTCAGATTAAATTAGATTTTCACACCCGTTGCATATCTTTAAGAGGTTATATCTTTTGAAATAAATAACGAAAATAAAAGAGCACGTTTTTAATAGGTATTATATGTATTGCGACGATACAATCGTATAATGCTTAGTGAAATAACTGTAATAAAAAACTTTTATTTTTAAAGGATGAAAGAAGAATTAAATTAAAATGAAGTTATTGTAACTATATTGTTGTTCTCTCTCTTTGTCTTTTTCTCTTCCTAAAATAGCACGTATATATTAGCTCATAAATCAACTCTCATGTATTCAAATTTTTAGAAAAATTGCTCTCTGAAATTTTTACAATAGAATGAATCTCATTCTGGAGAGTGAAATTTCACTTTTAAAGATTGAAAATTAAGCCACTCTTTTTCAAGACTGGCTCAATTTTCACTCTTTAGAGTGAGATTCTATTCCAAAGAATTTAGAGAGTGAAGATTATATTGCGTGATGATATCCGCTTTATCATAAATTTTATTCTATCAATCTCGAATGCGTGAAATGAAGAAAAAACTATGTTCTTCGTAAGTCTCTCTGTGCGTATATCTTTCGCGTATACGAGCGCGCACATAAAAGAGGAAATCACAAGGATAAAAGGACGGGAGAGGGCTGTCTCGCGATTGCGTTCACGTAGCCGGATGTATTTCTCGTCGTAAACAGGGCGGGGAGGGGGATTGCCGGTGGTCGTTCTCTCGGCGAAGAGAGGATTTATCCTTCGCCGATTTACAATGCTTTATGGTGTCGGTCTCGCTGCCTCAACAAATAATTGCCAATTAAACGTTCTGCGCATCGATCGTCCTTGCCAATTGCGAGAGAATAGTGGATATCCTTCTATCAAGGGACCGCCGATTTTAATGTTTTTTTTTATCAGTCTTTAGTATACTCCATTGGTAAATATCCTTTTCACACACGTGGATACCGAACGCGATATTCTGGAGCATAATTCTGTGACACTTTGAATTTTCAAATTTTTCATACTTTGTTTTTATATTTTGTTTCATACTTTGTTTTATATTTAATTATATATATTTTTTTTAAGCGTGAAATCATTACTATATTATATAATGATTGAATAATCATAATTGAATAATCTAAATAAAAAAGCTGTTTTATATTTTTAACGCGTGTATAATAAAATAATGTGAATAACATAAATCTTTTGCGATAAAAGTAACATTATCAAATAACAAATTATTATAATAATTAAATTATGAATAAGATAAAGATGATCAAATGTAATACGATGAAAAGTCCAATTATACAAACGACATTATATCTAAAATTATATCGTCTCGGATTAATTTGAATTATTATAGAATTAGTAATACAGAATCGTGCAAAAATTTTCTAAATGCATCTTATAGAATAATTGATATTGTTATTTCCGATGATTTATTTTATATACACAAGCATCGTTAAAGAAACACAAAAATTCATCAATGTGAATTTTTACGTTTATTAACATATAATTATAATATTGAATTTGTCAACAAAATAAATTTTGGAATAGTTTTCTTCGCTATCTCGCCACTGGTATCCCTAATATTCTTTCTCTTTCTCGATACATTCGACAAGAGACCAGCGAAAACGCCCCCATTTCATTGTCTACCGGATCGTTTGAACGGAATACAATACTTGGCCACTGCCTAACATGAATAAATGTATTTACGATTTGACGTAGGTGTGCCCGCATGCATCTACAAAAAAATTCGAAACGAGCCTGCGGCCTGCGGTCGTGGATTCCGCAGGCGGAACAGGGAAAGAAAGGTGACGCCAAGCCGTCCGCCTTCCTCGAGGAGGAGAGGACTTTGCAGGTGGAGAACGAGTTTCCCTGTAGTCCGACAAAAAATCCGATATCGACAGCCTGATCTCTTTGATCCGGCGAAATTGACTTTAATCGCTCGACGTTTGCTTCGTGGTACATTGTTATCTCGAAGCCCGCTAAATAGGCGTCTAATCGATTTTTCATTGTTCCGCTTCTTTTTTTTTCTTCTCGAAACTTCATCCATTTTATATTTCACCGTTCGGCAAAAACATTTATTTCCCCATCCCCCTCTCGCTATGTTCATCTTGATGAAGATTAGAAATGGTGTTTTATGTGGGCGTCAGCAATTTTATCTTTCTCCTAAGACTGAATAGTTTTCGTATGCTTCGATCGAGTATTAATATACGACAATTATAGTTTCTCACTATGGCTAAATTTGTCGACCTGGTCAATACCTATTTTCTATTCGAATCAGAATTGTCTCCTCGATTAAATTTCAAAGCGCTTATTTAATTAAAGAAATTCGCTTAGTTAAAGAAAACTGATATATTAAATATCGATAAAAGAGTTGATTTATCAATGATAATAAAAAATTAATTAGCAGACAGAAAAAAATCACTTTTATTATATTAATTATTTAATATGTGCTCAATAAATTTTTCAAATAATTTAATAATTCTTTTTCAAAAGGAGTTTAGAAATAAAATTTTATTTATATTATCTATAATGTGTGAGAAAATTATATTCTAAAAATATTATTAATAAAATATGTTATATATTTAATTGAGAAGATAAATTAGAATTTAAATTATCTGGAATATAAAATATTTATTATAATATTTATTATTTATTTATTTATTTAGTATAATTATATTTATTTATTTATAATTATATTAATCCGTTTTTCTATACGCATGTCAAAAACGCACGGTTCGATTGGTAAAAATAAAACTAAGTTAACTAAGTAAAATAAAATTAAGATGTAAAAATAGGAATTCAGGATATATTCAGTCTTACTAAATCAATAGTCAATTACGTAAAGTTTAAATGAGTTTAAATATTTTTTGGATTAACGAGCAGTTTTCGCGAAGGATTCATGATGCGCGAAGTCGCGGTGCAGCTGACGACACTTACGCCGCGGCTCTTCTTCTTCGTTCTTTCGCGGCGTGTTGAGCAGGGAGAAGGTGCTCCGAAAGTTTATGGCCACGGAAAGGAAGTGAAGGAGATATATACACGCCACGCTGTGTGAACGCGCAGGGACTTGCACGTTGTGCATACATATATACGTGCAAGAGGGGTGCGTACACGCATTCACCAGATAGATCGTCGAATAAATATAATGCTTCGGCGTGGGCGGCCATTGTTCGCACGCATAAAATTGAAACGCGCGAGAAATCAACCGTAAATCGAAGATTTCGAAGTTAATGGTCAACCGAGATGCGCGAGCTCTTTCGTCCGTGGGAAAACCCATGTTAGAGCACTACTTTTGAGCATTATTACGCATTCTGTTACAATTGCGACTTCCATTGCAGACAATGTATGTTGGATTCGACACATCTTCTTATAAAAAATGTATTTAAAACTCGATCGGGATAGCCGTTATTGAGATCCAATAATCTTGATCTGGCGCAATTCGCGTAAAGAAGGCACGTCAGTATCTCACGCTATATCTTAGCGTCGAGACACTGTATCTAGTCACTAGATATTTTGTTTGAAAGAATGTGAAACGTATTCGTCATATCATTCGATACTTTTATAACCTGTTCATTTAGCTGTTCTAGCCATCCAGATAATTTTTAGAATAATCTATTCTTTAAAATTTTTTAAATGAATCTCAAGAAAATAGAGTCACTCTTTTTCTTTTTCTTTACTTTTTAGAATGAAATTCCACTCCAAAGAATTTATAGAATAATAATAAAAATCTCAGATATAACTTTAAAAAGATTTTGAATTATGTATACAAATCAGTATTGAATTTCTTGTTGGACAAGTATATGATATAATATGATATTTAATGTAATAATTGAATTAATCGCTATTAATCTTCGCATATGTGACTTTAAATAATTATTATATTATTACCTACATTATTATATTATTTCAATTTCAATCACTTTTATACTTATAATTTTATGACAAAAACAGATTTATAACTTCAGCGCTTTATAGTCGAACAGTAGGATCGGACTTTCCATGACCGGCTATCACATGAGCAAGTCTTTCTCTTTCTCTCTCTTTTTCTCTCATGTATTTACTACGTGGGTAGTAAATCTGTCGTGGTTTTTCTTTTCTTTTCTCTCGTTGGCTTAGGAGAAATCACTTACAAAAAACAGGAATGATCGAATGCGAAAGCGTTTTAGGGCTATTGATAGAGCAGCCAATGTTTTACAGATTGGCCAAGTCTCAGCCGTTTCAGGCATTCGCATTTTTCTCGCTACAAACATGCTATTCGTGTCTGGACAAAATCAGCAACAAACATGTGTGCAAACCGAAGGCGTTCTATTGGTGCTTAATAAATGTCGCGTTGACACCTAATGGAATAGCAGATAATAGCGAAAGGACTAAGATGTTGTTAATATATTGATTTACATGGCTTGATTTACGCCGAAGTTGTATCGATCATGATCATTGGCCAATCATAGCTATTCCTCTGAAGAATGGAACGACTGTGATTGTTCAGTTTCATAACATCGGCATAAATCGAGTGTTATAACTTCGGCATAAATCGAGCAGTGTAAACGTAGTTATTGTTAGATGTTAAAGGAGTAATGATAACTCAATCTCTTGAATTAAATAACATTTTATTGTCTTTAATATCTATTTGTGCCGAAAGTATCCATTTCTGTAATTTTAAAGTAGAATTTTAAGTAAACATCATCTATCAACGTATGTACTCAGTAAATAATAATAAACTTTTATGTCAAGTTTAATATGGTACATTTTTAAAAATTTAAATTATTTAACATTATTTTAGTTAAATTAATAGTATATTGAGTAGGAGCAATCGAGACTTGTAGAAATGATTAAAAATAACTCAAATTTGACATTATGAATATGTATTTAACAGTATAAGCTCCGTAGATTTTAACATAAATTGGATTCTGGGAGGAAATGCGATTTTTAATCCAAAAGATTATATTGCATCCAAGTTATATTTTCGCGAATTAACAAAAATGATAATAATTCGAGACAAACTCCTCTTTATCGATTTCGTCATTGCAATTCTCGACAATCTGTCTCGAGAAGAAGAGCAACGACGAATAGAATAGAAGAAACGCAGAGAAGCGGGCAGCTCTTTTAGAGCTAACGACTGATGGCTCTACATTATTTATACAGCAATCCAACTTGAGTTGCCACTACGAATCGGGAAAACGAAACGATCGTTTTTATTACTCTTTGTACTACATCGAAATGACTCTTCTATGGTGGATAGAATTGCAGTTTATTGGTCGAGGTACTATTTACGAACGCATCTTCTTATCCCATAGGATAGACGTCAATGAAAATGTATTTGTAATATAAATATACATCAATAACGGGTTTATAAGTTATGATATAAATAATCAAAAATGATAGAAACGGATCTAATATAAATTACTTTTACAAATTTTTCTATATGTCACATATGAAAAATAATATTTTAGGAATAGTCATAGAAATTAATAAACAATAAACTATAAAAAGAAAAAAAATAAAATTAAGAAATAAAGAATTAATAAATCAAGAGACCACTATAGTGATTATCCATAGCGATAAATATGAGAAGTGGGTAACTTTTAAATATATATATATGTATTGTTTTTATGTCTCACATTTCATGTTTATTTAAACTCCGTCGTGGTCGCTTGAAGGAGAGATGAGCTTTCCAAAATGTTGCAGATTTTCATTTTTTTTATTGAAAGCGTCAAAGTTGAATGTTGTTGCAATTAATAGTTAATTTTTTATTCTAAAATAGGCGGACTTCCATACTTTTCAAAAAGGTGCAAGGGATCGTTATACTGGATCAAAGTAGTAAACTTTTTCTGAAAAAAAGTATTAATAGCGACAAGGTTGAATTTTTATTATTTAATTTTGATATTAATTGTTAAGAAACATGATTTCGTAGCCTTTGATCACGAAGACAATTAAACCTATCCGAACACATATAATTTTCTTATCCCATGTAAAATTGTTTTTATTTGAGTAGATGCTGCTTTTATGACTATCTAAAATACTTAATTTTTTATGTTATTTGTTTACTTATTCATAATATTGTTATTTTAACACTAAGAAATCAATTTGATACAAAATCTTTAAATAACAATCACATTATGTTGGATTAACACTCGAATATGTTAAAAAATTCAACACAAACTGTTAATAAGAACGTATAATAATTATTTCTACTACAAATGCACAATTTTTTTTTACGATGTAATATATTTCCATTGAGTTAATTAAGTTTTAATAAGTATATATTTTTACTGAGTTTATTAAGAGTTCATTAATAAATTATACAATTAGACAAATTCGATATTATTTCATTTAAGATCACTTTTTAAATAAACCGCGAAAATTCGCTTTTAATGTTGACCTAAATCCCATAATTGACATATTGCATCCGAGCAATGAGCTCGGATTTTCAAATAAGACAAAGGAGTGACGCGAAGTAAAGCTATATAGCGTTTGACCTCTCCCAACGATTCAGTTATTTAATAGCCGAAATTTCTAGATTTTGCATTCAGGTGCATTCACCCTCTGCAGATGTCAATCTACGTTAACCAAATTGAACATGTTGGATATATTATTGAATGTGAATATCGTGCACACAGACTGTAGCCCAAATTACGCCCATTTATGAAATGTACACGAAGATATTTCCGGATAAGATAAAATAATATTTGATCTCGGCTGGGGGATGACCCGGTTTATACAGTTTCATAATAAATGAAGTGAGCATGTAGCTCTACATTTATCCGCAAGCAAGTTCTAAAATTAAAAAGTACGTTTTTTTAAACATCAATAGATATTGCAGTTACTTTTTGCTAGAAGTAATTAAAGTTTTGTGTTCATTACATCATAAAAGATTTAATGTGATATATGATGATATAACTTCCGTAAAAGAGAAATTATTTCTATATAGAGAATGTTTTATAACTTTTAATTTATTTAATTCTGAGTATAAATCGAACTGATAGCTAATTATTGAGCAATATAATAATATCGCATCGTGACGATGCGCGAATGATTAATCCAAACATGCCACTCAATGATTAATCCAAACATCCACTCAACCGTAATGATCCATTATGAATTATTTTATATGTCAAATTTGTCTCGATTTGTTCTGTAAAACATATATCGTGTCGAAATTGAAAAAATGAGAGAACATACAATTGTCAATTCGGCATCCAAGAGAAAAAAATGAAAGAACATGAACACATTGCATGGGAAGACAAAAAAGAAGCAGACAAAAGAAGGAGAGGACATTAAGCTGTATTTACGCCTAGTAAGATTTTGCGTGGGCGAGCGTTAGCAATTACGATGCGAGGAGCAGTCGATGAGCAAAGTCACCACCACCGCCTTAACGAGTAGGGGGGGACGGGAGGGGGGAGAGGTTTCGAGCTGAGTACCCCCTTTCTCTTTAGCTTTGCCGATCGTAGTGTCTCGCGAATTTTAAGGGACACCTTTGTAGGAGACGACAGCCGCCGTCTCTCCTCACAGTTTTCCCGGTCGTTCTTGCCCAAAAGGAAGGCGTAAAGAGAAAGGGGATATGGGACAAGAGGAGGGCAAGAGGAAGGAGTCATCCTCGGGAGCAGCAACCTGCGGACTGGCCTTTTTATCGCGCCGACCGGAGCCGGCTTTACGAGAAGTCCCATAACGGAAATTTACGGTTCTCCCTTGCCCGCCTCTCCTTCGTCGGCCTCTCCTTCGGAGTCTCTTCTCTTTCGCGTCTCTTGTATCTTCTCTTTTCTCTATCTTTCTTCATCTCACGAAGATCTCGTGAAACTGGCCAATCTCTCGTCGTGTCTCGTACCTTTTCTTCCTTGCTTATGTGACGTTTTCGAAGAGTGTCTTCGATCGTGCGATGATCAGCGAAAATCTTCGGTGAGGAGTCAGAAAGAATTAACACCGATTAATTAAACTCTTCCGATTTAGTCGCTCTGTGTGGTCTTGCGGGACATGCAGACGAGACGATCTTAAAGACATAATCGAAGATCAAAATTAAAGGAACAGTTGGATCTCCGGTCTATATCTCTCAGTCGTGTGATAGAACAGTCGATAAATGATTCTTACATCCATGGTTTTTGCAAATCGACGATAAAATTCATAAAAATTTATTCTCTTTTTAATACGTCATATCACAATGTAATATAATAGATTAACTAGAAATAAAATTTTTTCTCACTTTTAATTGGCGCATTGGATATTTTTATTTTTTAAAATTCTTTATAATTCAGAAATATACATATAATGCGGTATAATGTTAATTTTTATTTTTTAGTTGTATGTTAATATAAGTATATAATGTATGAATTGTACAATAGAATTATGAAAATCTTAATCTTATATCTAATTAACAATCGAATATTTCCTTATCGAAAAATATTCATTAGTTTGTTAAACTTCTCAGTGAGATATAGAATTTTATTTTTTATTTTAGTCTAAATAGATTTTGCTTTAATTTAAAATGTTCTCAAGAGCCTCAAGGGGAAAAAATGCAGAACTGTGGGTTGTTTAATGCACTTCAATCAATGGAATGATAACATTTACACTTTATATACTTCTTATCATTTTCTTTCTATAACGTTGTTACACAAATATGTCGAGACATATTTACATCGCAACGTTAATGATTATAATTTCTATAATACGGGGCTATATATCTATCGGTATATTCTCGTTCTCAATGATAGCCAACTGCAAGGAGAGTGATTAAAGCCCATGCCAACAAATAAGTATCTCCACGTTGAAGAGAGTGCCGATTGTATGCCCGGCTGTCCACGACGGACCGACAGTCACCTGCGGCAGCACTACATGGTGCATACGAGGAAAGGTGCATACGATATCGAGATCAGTATCTCTCGTGCCCTTCTCCATCCAGTCGGTAGACGTACATCAGTGCGCGTTTTCGTGTGTGTCACCCGGCTGATATATTTCCGACTAATGACTGTGAGGGATAATTACGATCCCGTTGGCTAACAATTTCGCTCGCATTCTGTATCAACGCCGCACTGCCGGCTGATAGCTTACCCCGTACTGCCGTAATTCTCGATTGACTTGATCGCGTCTGATCGCCCATTACGCCAGATAAATGTATCGCACTGATCGACGATCGCGCGAATCGCGAAACGATATAAAAGAGTATCCACATACTCGTTGATATGTATGCTCTTTGAGACGTCCCGCTGGTTTTTCTCTCGCGAAGAGCAAGTAAAGTTGAAAGTCGTTTTCTTCACATGGCACCGGTTGCGATTCGATAAAAAGTCATTATGAGAAATAAACGATTATGCGTTGGCATTAATTCCACCGCGACGACGTCAAGCAGTAGATATTTTGATACGATTTAATCAACCAAGAAACACGCCAGAGAAATACGATATCACGATTTAATAGCAATCGTGTCAAATGTTACTTGCTTCGTTATCATCAGATATCATTTTTATGTGAGAAATATATTGATATTACTATATGGAATATATACAAACCCCTCCTACCTACCTACTGCCATTTTGAATTGTGACGTCAAAAGCAAGAAAAATACGCAAACAAAATTTTCTTACAAACTGTATATTAAAATGTATTTTTTAATTAAACAACATTTGCAATCAAATAAAATAGATTTGTAAAATATATCGAAAACTTCTTTTATGTTTTGGTAATTAATAAACAATCATATATTTGAAATTGAATTATGTTAATCGAAACAAGTTATGTGATATCTATGAATTGAGAGAAATAAATATAATTTTATTCTATTCCAAAATAAAATGAGAGTTTTTGATCTTATTTTACAAGTGTACTCTTTATTAAATGTAGATAAATATTATTTTATTAAAAAATATTTCTGTTTTAATATATTTTGCAAAAATTTTTATTATGTGTTTTCTCATTTCCGATATCAATATAAAAATCCATAATGAAGAAGTCTTAATATTATCAAGCAAATTAGCCGATTATACATCGCTGTATTCCATGATGATTTGATCTTTCTTCCAATATCATACTTCTTCCAATATTCTACACCTGTTTTCGTTAAAAAAAACGTTATAATATATTTTTTTCTAACTTTTTGAGAGTTCTTATCATATATCTATTTATGCAACAATTTATTATCACCTTGACAACTTAGATATCTTAATAAAATGCGAAAATCTTGAATAAAATAATAATTTTCACGTTAAATTGAATTATTATCTAGAGATTCTCAACCAGATGCAATAAGATGCAACACATTTTTACATCCTAGACTGTAGCATTCGCCCGTTTAATTGCGTCTCTCTATTCCCGAAGAATTATAACGCTTAGATGGTAAGACAAGGAATAATTAATGCCCGATACAATATAATTACCAGTATTAATCTCGAGCACTTTAATCTTAGGCGTGGGTCGAAAAACCGTGCTAATTGACCAGCGCGCGCGTGTTAATAACTGAGTGTCGCGGCATATTAAGCGGATTATTCGCTATGAATAAGCGCATTATCGCGCCGCAAGCCTTGCGCGATCTTCGGGACTTTTCTCTCAGATACTCTCACATTCGCCTTCCTGATTTTAAACGTCGATAAGCGTAAACGCAACAAAAGTAATGCAAAAACGTGACGACGAAGGTGGATTATCCACTGTCGCGATTCGTTATGCCTCAACACTTTTTCAAGTCCACTCCATAGTCCGTAATGCCGCCGATTACGAAAAACTATAAAGAGGAAGCGGAGAGAAAGATACTATTATATTTAAAAACGTATCAATATTTAAAAACGTAAACTAATTTATTTTTTTATACAAATATGTAATGAATGGGTTAATGAGACTGAACATATGACTGTAACATAAAAATACATAATAAAGAAAAGTCGTAAATTGAAATAAAGATGAGAAATGCTTTCATTAAACACGTTTCAAAATTTTTATGCTACTAAAAAATTATTGATTAAAATTAAAAAAATTATGAAAAAAAAAATTTTTTGTTATATTTTGATAAATTAGTGATAAAAGTTCAATATTTTTAAGAATACATAAAACAATCCAAAATATCGCAATATTATTATAAGACAAAAAGAGAAAATGAAATTTTATTAGAATCAATAAAAAAAGAAAAGTATATAATATATATTGGTAAAAAAGCTTAAACTTGTTATTTTAAAAATAAAGAAAGGAAACATAACATTTTTATTTTTAACTTCGAGATATAGTCATGTATATTACATTGTCATCAACATGATTTGCGGATTTTATATTTTACTAAATTTCAATCTTACACTCCTGGAAGAACTCTATTAGGATTTTATAAAGTATTGACAGATCTCTCATAATCAGTTTTCATTTTGTATTTAACTACATAACCAACGATATATCAAATGTAATCAATCAAGAATAAAATTGGAAGGATATTTATTCCTTTGAGAATTCGTTGTTAAAAATCAAAGCAAAAATATTCAACCAAATAATTTGAATAGAACATTTTTACATAAATTAATTAACATTCCAATTACTAACTCTCATTAGCCTTGATTCTCATATTTTAATTAAAAAAAAATATGCTAAGTAATATATATATTTATTGATATATATATTTACAGTAAAATATACCATAGTTGCTTACTAGTGAACTTAGAAGATGATTCCGGCTGTATGTTCGATAGACCTATTTAAAACGATTGGTGATGAGATTAGAACAGCTTTAAAAAGATATAAAGATATAGTCGAGAGAAAGATATAGCCTATCTGGGATAGGAAATGAGATTGTAAGAAAATTCTTGCTTGCTGGAGAGACTGCTCGAAATGATTTCATCCGATAGATAACAGGCTTATAAGAGAACATAGGCATAAGTTGGCTATCACGCTTGTGGTCGCATTTGTCGCGCGTGGTATCCAAAGTTATCGAACACTAGATTTTTTTTACAATTAATATTTTTCACGCCGAGAACTCGTTTCTCGTTTCACAGCTACCTCGTTTTCTTGGCGCATTTTGTAAACGCGCTTCGTTCCCAAACCCGGAGACTTCATATCCGAGGCCGATCGCATGCGCGTGGCATGACATGCCGTACCGTGCCGTGCTGTGTGAAATTACCCTGGTAATAGAGATAGAGCTTGTACATACGTACGTATACACATGTGTACAGAGATATATCTGGACGTAAGTACCACCGATCCGATACTATCGCGACCGCCTACGCGTAAAACGTTCCTGCGTTCCTGCATCGTCATATCGCGCTGATAGAGGTGGTTCTCTTTCGTTTTTCTTTTTTCGAATACGTCATGCGGTGACGCGTATTTCTCCCCATGTCGCACACCGCACCTGCCGATAGAATCGTTTATTTAACGGAGTAAATTTGGCGATGGCTATTAATCGATTACGATATCGCGGTGCGCGATCTTCCTCGACGTCATGTCACTTTGCAAAATTGCCACGTCATTTGGTGACACATGAAATGACATAATTTACTATCTGCGAACAAACAGTTTATTTAACGATAAGCGCAAGTATATATACATATGTATATATATATTTTTTTTTCAAAAATGTTAATTTTACATTTAGTTTAAATGCCAAAGGAGATATATATTTTTTCGATTTAAACTAATTTAAAAGAAAAATAAAATAGAGAAGTAAAAGTTTCAAATTGGAGATTAAAAATTAAATTGATTACGCGCGAAGACATCGCTAAATATTTAATAAAGTCATCACTTCAAAGCATAGATTAAGTTGCATATATATATATATATATATATATATATATATATATATATATATATATCGATTTTTTTTTCATAAAATATAATATATTATATTTTGTTTTTTGTTTGTCTTTGTGCTAAGGGATAATAGA
>Ga0157363_1003448_pt1 | contig 14292 bp, 9 predicted proteins | sample AttsexASBM1_FD_111477 | JGI IMG/M metagenome (GOLD analysis project Ga0157363, IMG submission 111477) | Fungus gardens microbial communities from leaf cutter ant in Ribeirão Preto, State of São Paulo, Brazil - Atta sexdens ASBM1 | ecosystem: Host-associated > Fungi > Mycelium > Unclassified ...
CCAGTTTAAATTTTGATATTACCTTGATATAATAAAGACCTATCCAAAACTTAGCTCATAATGCTCCTCTCTCTTGATTTTATTAAAGTATCTAAAAATTCTAGCTAGATACAGATCTGAAAATAATTTTGTTTGAAACTTCAAAATAATTATGTAAGACGATCAAATTGGTTGCTAAAAGGTTAACACTTTTTACAATATTATTCATTATGTTTGAGATTTCTGTTAAATTATTTTAATGATCCAATAAAGTTATTTTCTGATCTGTATCTAATTAATTTTTAGACTGCAGCAAAATCTTTTTTTTTTGCGTGTAGAAAACTAAAAAGGATAGACGTTGAACAAAGCTCTGTCTATTCTTTTCTCTCGCTCAATAAGACGATAGAGAGGAGGAAGTGTTTAATTCACGAATTCTCAATTTTGGACAGGCCTAATATAATATATATGATTACATCGCGAAACTGTATAACGAATAAAATTCAGGGAGAAACGGCACGACATCTTTATACTTTATAGCCGTTACGTTATCGCTTGGAGAACCGAGGACGCTATCGGAGATAACTCAGAAAAGACGCTCGTGCGCGGCGAATGATTAACGTTTCTCCGACATCGCCTTTAAATTTTCTGCGCGCGGAAAAGAATCGGTGAATAAACGATCCGCTCACTTGCTCCTCTCATATCTTTGAACGGCGGTACATCGTTCATCGTGCCGGCAGCTGATATCGGACTATTAGTACTGCCGATGGTACCACTATTAGTCCAAGCGATGGAGGCTCGCGTATCCCGGAGATGTTCCCTCTCAAGGAACGGGCGATCCTTTTTCACCAGCCGAGCCGAGAGGCTATCAGCTCGGTCCCACATAAGGCTTGGGACGTGTCTCGAGTTTGCTCGTATTCGAACATGAGGGATCATTAATCGCGCCCCACTGACATGGTTACATGGATTTTAGCTCTTCGATCAAGATCTAATCTCGATATCCTTTCTCGACACGAGCGCATCTATCTCCGCGAGAAAATGACCGGCGTCCTCTTATCGCGTGCATTAAGCGCTCCTTAAATTTTTTTCCAATTATATAGCATATATTCTGTTAAAATTTACTGAAAATATCATTGATAAAACCGATATATTTCCCATGGGACTAATAATAACAATACAGGTCTACGAAATCGAGAATTAAAAGATGTTTGGGTAGGAGTGATATAATTTTATACGCTGAATCCGAATTACTGAATCAGACTGCGCAATTGGCCTAACACATCAAATTTTTAAAATATTTGGAGTTGTTTTAGTTTTATTAGTCACGGGGTAATAATTATGATTGCAACATCATTGCCTACCGGAGAGGAAACAAGGCAAAGCGGTCTGGTTGATTAAATATTAGAATTACAGAAATACGCTGAGAGCATTGAGATTCATCGAGAGAATGATGAATGTACGGTTATATTTGACTTAGGCTGTTTGTTCATCTAAACGCTGGCAACCTGGTTCAGTTTACGGCGTGTTCTGATTATTCACGATTACTCAATTGGCCAAATCTTAAACATGTGTGTATAGAGAAGTTGAGCAATGGCATCAAACCGAGAAATGCACGGTGCGAATGTAACGCGAATATTCGGAGAAGTTCAGCGAACTTCTGTGAGTCATGCCGGATGATAGGATTAATCTTATTTGCGCAGAAATTCTCTGGAAACGATGAAGATCGGGGATTCCCTAATTTTCGAATATATTGAAGAACCAGTGAACTATTACGAGTGAACGTTTTTTGCGAATATGTCCGTAAAAATATTTACTCGCGCATTTCCTAAGCCATCCGAAAATAAAAAATGTTCAATCTGCTCGTCATAACAAGTAAAAAGTTTTCAATAAGAGTTTTTAATGAGATGTTTAACGAATGATCACTCACGATAACGTTTCTTAAGTTGCGTTAAGAAATTTTTAATTTCATAGACGTTTATAAAAATCTTTAACAGTCGAGGAATTTTCTCAGAGCTATTTCGATATCTACAATCGTATACGCGCGTATATAAATTAGAAATATTACGAGACGATTTGATAATCTGGCGTTCGCTGTAGCGGTCTATCTCAAAGTAATAACTTGCGATATACAAGAAGCTAACCAGGTGTTAACCGCAGCGCAGGAAGCGCGCAGAAGGTTGCGAGGAGTCACCGGTCTCGCAGACGCGATCGATTACCCTTCTATGCCAGAGAGCGAGAAGAGTCTGTCGCTTTTTCCCAGCCGGTCGTTGCGCCCGGTATGGATTAATGTAACGTAGGTAATGGCTCATTAACGAGAGCACGTTCCGACGCGTCCGAGTGAGCCATAAGAGCCGCTCTCGACCTTTGGGCTGCTATATAAATCTCGGGCCTGGTTTGCCCGCGCATTCCGCGATACGTCGCTTATACAGGGTGTTCCGGATTTATTGCTCTTTTCGATAAGTTCCCCAACCCAATTTTGAAGACATTTGAAGTCATTCGAATGACACCTCTATAGACTCTTAAGTTTCTATTTTGTAGCTGGTTGATTGCTGCAACAATTTAGATAAATTATGGCATAGTGTTTTTATATGATTGCAGCAACTAGTTTTTGATTGTAGCAGCAAATTTTTAGTTGCGTTAGTCTATCCGTAATGTCAGTATATGATTTATGATAGGCTGACGCAACTAAAAATATCATAAAAAATGTTATGCCACAATTTATTATCTAAATTGTTGCAGCAACCAATCTTTTCTTTCAGTGCAGTGTTAGTGTCATTGCTGTTGCATAGATTTTTATAAGGAACTATATTAAAGTAAATTTTAAAGCTGTATTTGTTTTGTCAAAATTTATTTTCTACTGCAGGAGAATATTTAAGTAGCTTGGAATAACTATCAACGAATTTAAATATATATGCCAAAGTATTCTCCTGCAGTAGAAAATAAATTTTGACAAAACAAATACAGCTTTAAAATTTAGCAACACCAAGATTCCTGATTAAATTAAAATTGTAAAACTGTATCAATGGTTTGATACCTTTGTCGAGAAAAAAAATCGACGATAGCTCAAATCAGTTTGGTAGAAGCATGGTATTATCGGCTCACCCTGTGCACATACACTGGATCGGGGTATCGTGCTCGATTTACTCGCTTCAATCATCGAATGCGCGTACTTCCTCGAGCCGCGGGAAAAACGTGGACTTCTGTATATTGCACGTCCGGTAGTAGCGGCTTCATCGGTTATCGGGAGACCGGCGCGTTAATTACTTTCGTGTTTCAGGGTGTGCAAACACGCGGCTGGATACGTGCTATTCACCATGGGCGTGTGCAAAACGAGCAGACGCTTCAGTTAGCATCGAAACTACGTTCTCTGCTTTCCTTTTACTTCCGCGGACGGTTATCTTTAACCCTCTTGCGCGTTTCTAGATAATGCTGATAACGCTGAAATATCCAAATGGATACGTATTCAGTGCCATGTGAGTATATTAATATGTAGATTTATGTTTTAAAAACTACACGAATACTCATTAGACCGAATCGAGTTTTCCTCTCTAAAGAAAACGAGCAAAAAAACAAATTTGATAACACGGCAAGTTTTTTTTAAATGTGAACTTATTTTATATTCTCTACATTTTGTATAGTTCACATATTGTTTATATAATCAAAAGCAGTTTCGAAGCCAAGCAGCCATGGTTATGCGTTTATACCGAGAATTGAGCATCCAAATTCGAATCCCAGATTGGATACGACGATATTTGCTGTAAATATTACACACTTCTAACTTCTAACGCTGTAAATATTACACACTTCTAACTTATTTACATTATTATTTCTGCGAAATACGATATTATATTGAGAAGGAGTATTCATCTCATTTAGATGAATACTTAAATTTAGAAATATCGATATACTCACCGTTATCCCAAGCGGCTTCCTTAGTCCTAAGTAATGCAGCCAATCCAATGTTGTCTTTTGGCATAACACGATTTAACATGTTGTCTGAACCCTCCGCGTTTGCCATTGCCAATTGATTGAATTCAACTAAATGCTCCTTTATTAAAGAAAATCTGCAAAAGAAAATGAAAAGAACAGATGTAAAAAGAAAAATACAATATTGGGCACATACATTTCGATATATTTTATCGTATAAAATTAAATATGTCCGTAGAAAATAAACTATATTCAAGATCCGAATAAAAAAATATCAGCAGATCAAACAGAAGAGATTATTCGGGGTTAAAATTTCGAATCGTCTCTATCGTCGCATCGAAGACTGCAATGTCGATTGGCATTGCGAGTCGATGGGGAAAGGAATTCCTAGCTCTTCTTCAATCGGTCGTCCAAGTCCAGGTAAATGACCGACGGAACTCAATTTTATCTCGTGAAAACGTAGAACTTGACGCTTGCGCACGCAATACGACTTGAATGGGACGCGACATCACCGTTCTCGGTGTAAAGCGATTTTCGTCAACAAGAGGACTCGTGAGGGAAGCGTACCACGTACGCGATGTAGAATACCCGGACTTCTTTTTCTTTTTCCTTTTCCTGACCAACCTACAGTACAATATGTAAGGCACGTATGCTTGAAAAATATATTCTTCTCCGAAGACCTATTATACGAACTATTATTTCCCTCTGCCCGCGGCGAGCTTCTCTTCGCTCGTAAACAAGATTGAATCAACGTCATCTGCAATGTCGCTCAAGAGAGCAGAAAGAGGATTTGTGTGGTAAGGACTGGCCAAAAATAAGAAAGAGGGTTGACGGCGGAAATCCCAAATACGTAATTGACTTTTCCCCGCAGTCTGAAACAGCTCTCTGACTCAGTCTCGATTGCTTATTAAAATTGAAAAAATGTTATTTTAATACAAAGATCACGAAGGATTAAATAAAAATGTTGTATAATTAAAATAATTATAATTTGCTTTTTTTTTTACTTACAATAATTATAATTTGTAAAATACATATAGTATAATTATATTTATAATATACACGAAGAGAGAGAAAGAGAGAGAAAGAACGATTTTGAAACTAGATATAAATCTGAAAATAATTTTGTTTGAACTATTAAAACAACTGTACTGTAGGACACTCAAACTGCTGGTTTGTTAGAATATTGTTAAAACTTTTTTTAGCATTGTCATTAACGCTTAAGTGTTCTGCACAATTATTTTGATGATTTGATTTTAACAAACTTATTCTCAGATCTATATTTAAATAAATTTTTAGATATTTCAGTAAAATCATTCTTGTCGTATAATTATAATTGCTTATTATATGTAATTTATATAATTGTTATCTATATGTAGTTTATATGACTTTCCTTTCACATTCTAAAATGAAATTAGCGCTAGAAAAGTGTGTATCGTTTAATGGTTTGCAGAATTTTACTAGTTGTTACTGCGCGAAGCAAATTTTCTTTTCCTCTGATCTTTTTTCTTAAACAGCACTTCGACATCTCACCGTATAACTTGTGACGAGGCAATAAAGCTGGGAATGATCGAGGGGCGAGAGCCGAAGGCGGAAATTGAATGCGAGTTGAACTTTACGCTCATCGCGTGAACGCTGATTTGGTTCGGTCGATTTAGTCGCGTTGTACAGCCGGATTGAAATCGACGGCCACGTCTTTGCAAGCCGTAAAACCATAAGCTCCTCTTTTTTCTTTCTCTTTTTCACCTTTGGCCAGTCAAGTCCAATGAGATAGAAAAGAAAAGGAGATAAAGCGGAGAGAAAGTTTCATGCGAACACAGCAGTCTCCTCGTCACAGTAGTACGAATCGTTTTTAGTCAGACGAACACGGTGATTGTTATTCGATCATGAATTTCGATGTACACAGCATTCGTGATTTTCTGCGGCTTCACGTCAAATTACACAAAGTACCTTTAAATAACGTTTCACAATAAAATAAAATATTTTAAGAAAAGACACTTTTATTCAAGATACTTTTACTCAAGTTTCGTTGAATAATTTTACTAATTAAACTACAAACTTTTGTCTTGATATTGTCGAGTTACTTTCGGTTTCGACGTCTTAATAAAATAAAATATCTTTAAAAAGAGACACTTTTATTTAAATTTCGTCGAATAATTTTACTAATTAAAATATGAAATTTTATGCCCATATTTTCTAGTTTACGAGCTTCTCCTAAATCAACTGATGTTTAATATTGCAACGATGCGGTAGTTGAAACGACTTAAATGCAGAGCATTTAAGGGATGAGAGGACATGTTCGCCGCCATTGACCTTAATATTGTCACGTAGAGAGACATTTACTTCATCTGTTTACGGTGTTGTGTTATAAAGGAAACTGCGCGACGCATGCATATCGGTGTATTAATCGCGTCTCGATAACTCTGGGGTCGGCATTACAAATGTAATATCGTGGAGATCTTCCATTATGCCGGGAGATATTTTGAAAATAAACATTAATCGAAATAGATATCTCGGGCAGAAGAGCTGCCGGGCGCAATGATTAATGCGTCAATGACAATGTGCACGTGCAGCTGGGACGCTTTCAGTTAGTGGCCATTGCGAAGGCAATTTGTGCGTATCGATGCAGTAACACGCGCGACGATATCGAAATCAGGTTCATTGAAATCGGAAATATGTCGCGTCTGTGCACGACGTATAGGAGGAAATGAGCACGAAATTGCCACAGATTTTCTTCGCTTTTCCCCGAAAAGAAATTATTCAAGTAATTGTCTCAGAAAATTTTTTTTAGAATCTGCGATAGAATTGTTCTAGAATTTGAATAGAATTTGATAGATTTGTTTTAGAATTGTTCTTAAAATCTTAGTGTTATTTAAATTTCGAGCTAATCAAATCTTTCTTTTATTTGTGCTTTCCCAGTCAACATCAACTAGTAATAACATAATATTAGTGTTATGTTATACTTACAATATAAATATAATATAATTACATAACATTACTTTGTTTAAAATAAATTATAACAATGATATTAAGTTGCTATTACTTTGTGATTACTGGATATTTAATATCATTCATTTTTTCTATTATTATTATTATTATTATTATTATTGTTACTGTTATTTCGCTCTTGGGAGTTTATTTTGAAGATATTGTTCCGTTTCTCTCGAATATTATTTTCATCATGGAGGAGATCCATCGATTTCCGGTTAATTTGTTCGTCGAATACGAGAAAATGCTCGCTCGCGAAAGCGTCGCGTTCGCTTTTCTATTAAACACAGACGGCGATTTACGACACGGCGTTACTATCTGACACGATATTGGATTACATGACGTTATTACACGCCAGACACGCGCGCGACGCTTTGTTAAATTACGAGCGGATGCATCTTTCATCCCGTTCGGAATTAAATGTCGCGCTTTGGAAGGCCTCCATTGTTTTCAGTATCGAAGCGTGGAGAGATAAGCGGCTCTATAATTGATTCCGCAAAGGCGGTAACGATAATCTTTGACAAAATAATTGAATATCGAATACGTGGGATCTTGTGAAAATGGTAACATCGAATAATTAAAAAAATTTGTTTCATCATTGGCTTTTATATCAAAGCAACGAGGCATTTGCGTACCAAGTATTTCATATTCAAATTATCACTTGTCATTTGTATTTCCTTAAAAATAAAATATAAATGCAGAGATAAATTAAACGCGCTGATATAATATATGATAAAAGGCAAAATTATAAATCGGAGTAATAAACGTTTCAAAAATCAATCGACTATTAACATTTTCCTGCTTTACTTTTGCCGTAATATATTTACGGTAATGTTATCGATTTGATCTTTTGAGAAATTTCACGGTGCATTTACTAGTGATGCATTCGATTGCACGTGATCGATAACTGTATTACATTGGACAACGTTTTCTACTGCATCGTCCTACGTTTATTAATTAAATTACCACGCCTCTTAATAAATCGAAGGATCGCCAGAACGTCTAGACTATCGATAATCATTTTTTCTTTTTTCTCCAGCGAGCCAATTAGAACACTCAACCTGATAAGAAAATATGTAAAGGGAAATGACAAATTAACGTGTCCTCTTACATTATAAGACTGTAAGTAAAAAAAATTCCCTCATGTGTAATGACCTTCAGTGTCTGTAAATTAAATCGATCGTTCGAACAATTATCTGCTAACATTATAGATATTTGTTTTTTAATATTATAATACTATAGACCTTTATATTTCTTTTTATAAAAATGTAGAAAATTAAGAAGTTTGTTGTACAAGAGAAAAGTTTATTAGAAATATCTTAAAAATATAACTGAAGAAGAAAAATAAAACACAAGAATAAATATTTCTACCTTTTGTATGGCAGACTTTGCGATACGTTTATTTTCTCGGCACGTTAAACTTTCTGTCTGACTTCGATGCGAGGAAAAGCTAACGCGATAAATCATAAATTTTTCGATTAATATAAATATCAATCTGTTTCAAGTGACGCTTATGACTGCGTTTCATCGCAATCCATACTAACAGCATCCGCCATTTTCGTCGGTCACGTAACGCATTATCGTCGCGACACGAATCGAGAGATACAGGGGAATGCACTTACTTGGCGGTCCTGTAAAAAATGGCGCAGCCGTCGACGTACTTGCGATCGTTCTCCGCCATCGTCTTCGCGCGGGACTTGGGTGAGAATATGCCGTCGTAACCGTCGTGCTTGAGCTCCGGCAGGAAGAAGTTATAGAATTGGTCCGTCTCGACCTCCTGCAGGCTGATGATGTCCGCAGCGTAGTGCCGTATCTCGTCGAGGATACCCTTTTTTCGATACTCCCAATCCAGCGCCCAGCTCGGGCAATAGCCGTACATCTGCCGCGTCGCATACTTGTCGCACAGCACGTTGTAGCACATCACCGTGAATATACCTGCGACAGTTAACGAAATATATACCTAAATATATGCCCATATATATATCTGCACATTTTTCACATACAAATATATAAAATCCAGAGAGATCAATTGCTGACATATCTTTACCATTTGGCGGATGAAAGGATAAATTTACCGTATGTATTTCTCCTCCCATACATCTTTTTTTTTCCACGTTCCGGAAATGTTATTCCGTTCGCTCGCATGCAGTTTCGAATGACGTTCTCGAACGTCCACAGATTTACATCGCGATGCAAATAATAACGGAGAGCTTTGATTTACTCCTTTACTGGGTCGATGCGCTCGTTTCTTTCGCGATTGACTGATTCCGCGGCTTCATACCTCGAGTTCGTAAGCCGTTCCATTTTCCTTGAGCTCCCTCGTCTTCCAATTCACCCTGTTTCCACGTGCCATAAATGCGATACATGTTGCACGCTCAGATACGCTCGCGCGCGCGCGAATTCTCACGGCTCGGGATAAGAGGATCAGCATAAAGCGAGCTGTCTTGCCAACGTCGCCCGGCTGTCTGCATAAATTCCCGACGTTCCTCTTCTCTCCGGCGCGCTTTACTTAGTCTCGGCGCGACTCCGCGAGTTATCCGCCGGCGTGCAATATAATACCGTGATTAGAGCAAATGCGCGAGTATGAATCGGACGAACGCATCGAGACGTGCCTTCCCTCGTCATCTGGCGCATTTACAGTTCGAGAAACGGCGGCTGTCTCATTTCCCCTGCATCTCGTTCCATTTCAGATACATTTAACCTGGGAAAGCTTATGCTATCGATCTGGTTTCGTTAACAGGTCAATTTTTCCGTTCAAAACACTAATTGCTGAATCTTCTCATTTAATACCCTAGGGATATTGGCAGCGAGGGTGCGATCTCAGGGCGCATCAATGCCCTCGAAGAACACATCTCCCGATACACTAGAACTAATTTGAACGCAATCCAAGCGATGGACGACCGAGTTAAGCTAGTAAATCAGCGGTTCTATTACCGCGAATGCGATCGCCGCGGTACAGAGTGGAAAAGGGAGACAGAGAAAGGGAGGAAGAGAGAGAGAGAGGGAGGGAGGGAGGGGGGAGAGAGAGAGAGAGAGTAAATAATTGAGCCGCGGTATCCGCCGCAATCCAATAACGCGTACGCGAACTCCGCTATGAGAGTGCCTCACGATATCGCAGCTGCCGACGAGAAGAGAAACGGTTAAGGTATCGGCATTTCGGATTCGCCCCAAACCGCCGTTACCAAAACACCGTTAATCATTCAGTGGAACGCGAATTCGCTCTTCGTAGCGGGAAACATTGATCTTTCGTTCCTTACTGCAAATAGTATAACGCATGACTAATTTTTTTTCTTATGTTGAAAAGGCCTAATGAGATATGCCCATGATTATTTCTAATTTTTATTAGCATTAAAGCAAGATATAAAATATAAGATAATGTAAAATGTGAGACAACATTGATTGCGTATTAGACGCAGGGCGGAGCACGAACGCTTTTAATCTTTAATTATCTGTTCCCCAGCGGACGTGGCGATATACCCAGCCGATAGGCCGATACTTTTTTTTTTTTAATTTGGTTTCCGCCCGATAAATACGATCGTTAACGATTCGCCGATTTGTTTCCTTCGAGCTTCGTTCGTTCACGAGGGATTGTTAACACGACCATCTTGACGAGTCCTTCCGCCAACTAAGTCGGTGATCATCTTAAGAGGGCATTATTCTGGTTCGATCTTGCGTGAGATACGCGTCGTTAATGGGCGCCCCGCAGTTATCCCTCCATGATTTTTTGATGAAGACAACGACATTAGATTCGAGGGATGTGATTTTACCGCTCGCGACGACTGTGATAAGAAAGATGATAGCTAGCTTTTATTGTAAAACTTTTTTTGCTATTTTTTGAAGCTCTCTATAATACTAAAAAAATTTCTGAATACACTCTTTATTCCTTTTTTATCCTATATATATATTTTATCCTTTTTTATCCAATAAAATATTATTCTTAGTGTTTCAAATATTTAAAATATAAAATTATCTGAAAGAGCAGCAATGTGTAAAAGACTTTTTTCTCTTTTCTTTCATTTCATCTTTATTTCTTCCTTTAGTTTTAAAGGCAATTTCCTAAATATTTAATCTCAACATTTTATTGTAATTGTAATATCGATGGAGTGTATGTCTCTTTATATAATAGATATTTTTCTTTGTCGGAGAATATGGTTTTAGAGAGGATTAGCTCAGTCCGAGATTTACCAGTCCAAACTGATAATAACTAAAGTTATCGAATAGTTATAGTATACATCACTACGATCTACGATCATGTCCCTGAGGTAGCGAAACCTGATCACTTCTCGAAATACGGCGCATTTATTGGTAACGAACTAAGTCAAACAAGCTCAAGTTTCCGACCAATATTAATTACACACACATATATATATATATATATATATATATATACATGCTTCTGCATCCAGTATTGCATCTGAATATAATATTTGCAGTATCATCTGTTGAGACAAATGCTGTTATGTTAAAGAAATAATGCAAATTTCGGAGATATTTCTTCGGTTTAACACTAGAACCACCGATGGTATCCCGCTAAAAGTTCCAAAGTTAAATGTTAAAAAATCCACTAAATTAATCATTTCTTTGTTTCCGTTTAGTGAAAGTTATTATGATATTATTTGTATTGTTAGAATTATTTTTATTATATTCATGTATCTTCTGTATTGTATATCCAGTATATCTAATACAAAAAAGAAAAAAATTGAAACAATTGGTGGAGGCAAAATGACACCATTTATCACGACAATAATTCTAATGTTAAGTTATGTTTCGATAAAAAGAACTTTCTAATCATATATATATACAATTCTATATAACAATTTTAATCGCCTAATTAATTCTTCGACGAATCAAATAAGCATTTTACAAATGTCTACATCGAAAAAAGAAAAAAATTGTTCCATCAAAAATTTCCATTAATTTCCATTTTGAAATACAACCTTTTAATAAAGAGCTCCAATTTTCGTTATCGACTTGGACGATAATAATGTGAATATTCAATGGTTAGTGAAACTTGCAGCTAAAAGTATTTTGCGAATGCGTGCAAGCGAACTTGTCAGCACGACAAAGTGTTTCGCAAGACGTAAGCTAAAGTTCGACGGTCTACTTAGGGCATAGTCGGCAGCCGGCAGTCAACCTGTTAATTACTTTAATCTACGAAGTGTTTTAGCAGCTTGATGGAATATGCTTAAAGGAACACTTCCCGAACTTCTCGACCGAGTGGCAAGTACAAACGGACGACCTGTTGTAAATGCTACACACCTTGTGGATTCACATAAAGAAAGGGGCTAATTGCATCACAGTAAGAAGAACTTTTAGTACAAGTCTAGGAAAGTCATCTGTGAATTATAGGTTTAATATTCATGAAGAGAATTAGATATCAACTGTCTGTTTAAATATTTGTTTAATTTGACATTATCCAGACAGTACTATAATAATTATATTATCAAAGGAAGGCAGTTAATAAGTTATTAATAAATTATTATCAAAATGAATCTATTATCACTAGTTACTAGAACTGTCATTATTTTTTATTAATAGGATGTTGTGACTTCGCGAATTTAGCATACATCTAAAGTACAAGAAAAAGAAAAATATTTTCACTTTTGGCTACAATTATTTATGTCGGCCTACAAATGCTACGTTGTAGAAGGCGAGTCAATGATAGCAGGTCCATTCACAGACTAGGCATCCTCTTTAAGGTCAACGATGCCGCGCTAAGCAGCGACCTGCCTCAAGAGTCGCCAAACCAGTCTACAAGAGAAGATCTGAACAGGTTACCTAATTTACACACGCCAGCTCGGTTCTCGCGTGCCACGTAAAGCTGCTCTCGTACTGGATATCCCGTTTGACAAACAGCTTAAAGATTAATAAATTAGTAAAAGTTCGACATGGCGTCGTACTGGCATATTTTCTAGCGATCGAAGTAATGTTTTAAATAGACCGAAGAACTGTCTCGAATCAAGTTGGAAGACGTCGCGGAAAATCGTTGCGAAGTATTTTATAAAAGGCGACGTGTCTCGTGCTGCGAGCTGAGCCGAAATTTCCGAGCGAGGATCAACTCCGCGAAGATTCCCGCGACGATAAATAACCGACTTTGCGGTGCAACAAACCCGTGCAGCTGCACGCCGAAATAGTTGGCTCGTAAATCGGTATTACCGCGAATCTCCAGTCCGCAACGGCAGGATATTTACAACATAAAAATCTGCCCGCGAGTAATTGGCCGACTGGAAGTCGAAATTCAAGAGCCCGACCCGGTTTGCGTGCCCATAGTAACCGGAGTTATTCGTAGATCGAAATACCGTGCCCGACCGACTTTGCGAATGTATAAACGCAGCGTGCCTCGCGGAAATGCAACGATATAAATCGACAGAAAGAGAGTTCCCTTCTAAACGTATATTTGAGAAGGCACTCATTTCTGTGCAACATCGCGAGATACGACGTATCTTTTTTCTTATAACATTCTTATAACACTCGTATATACGCTTTACATTGCAATATATGTACGTTATGACTGCTGGAAATATATTCACAATCTGATAAAAATTTCGTAGTAAATAAATTTTAATTCATTTCACACTATAATGTAAATTTAATAATACTATTTATTAATTAATAAAAAAATATATAAACAATTATAAATATACTTTTATGAAAACTTGACTTTCGCACTTTCATGCTAAGCACTATTTTAAGCTTAATGAACGAAGCGCACGTCAGCTATATATGTGCATCTCAGAGCCTTATCCCAGAATCTAAATGAATCTCACGACTGAACGCCATTATTTCATTACTTATCGTTGTAGATTGGGATAATCGCGGTAATTAAGTAACAGGCAACGACGATGATCTTCCGGCGAGCCGAACGCGATAGTAATAATCGGCTCCTCACACGATATTAACAGTAACAAACTCGGCATCGCTTTCTCGTTCATTCGCTCGCTCGCCCGTGTAACATTGCATCGGCGATGACGGTAATAATCGCGACAAAAGCGGCAACGGCGATGATTACCGGCACGGCAATAATGATTTCTAATAAGAATATAATCGCGCGTGCGCAAGCAGTTACAAGCGTCGGAATGATAATGGCGTGTAATTGCTCCGTGTCCCGTAAAACCCGACCCAGCCATGTATGGGCCACTGTAATGAGTATGATTGTGAGGGTCGTCGCGAGGTGTAAGAAGTAATTTGCACGAGCCTGTCTGGCTGCCGTCAGGGTCGGCATCGCGCTAACTTCGCACGACGTGCGAAACATTCAGGATACGCCCATCCTTGCGGATAAGATAATTAATACGAGGTAACAAATCGAGAAATCGGCAAAATGAACGTTTCAATTGTCCATAAGAAAAGAAACGATTTTATTTAAAGTATCTAAAAATATACAGATCTGAAAATAATTTTCTTGGA
>Ga0157363_1003449_pt1 | contig 14288 bp, 17 predicted proteins | sample AttsexASBM1_FD_111477 | JGI IMG/M metagenome (GOLD analysis project Ga0157363, IMG submission 111477) | Fungus gardens microbial communities from leaf cutter ant in Ribeirão Preto, State of São Paulo, Brazil - Atta sexdens ASBM1 | ecosystem: Host-associated > Fungi > Mycelium > Unclassified ...
CATGTTTGATTCCTTGACGTTGAAGGTAAGTGAATGACAAAGGCATTCAGTAATTAAGTGAAAAACAGGTTTAATTGGTTCCCGTTTATTCTAACGAACGGGCATTTTCGAAAAACTCTGGTCTCCTTCACGCATGTCTGAAGCCCACCAGATGACAACATGATGATTATCGGATTGCGGTCGACAGGTCATGGCGTCACAGGATGATGAATGGTGCGAACACCCCACCAGCAACGACACCAGACCCGCCAGAACATATCGCTTCATGATTACTCCTGATACCGGATAAGGTGTTGCTGTGAGGTGAGCAGGGAAGGCCGGGAACGACGCGATTCACCGCGTGAACGATAGGCAACATACACTTCAGCCTGTTGACGTGGATTGAGGGTTGAACCCGGCCATGCCACCACGGCCAGCACGTCATCATCAGAACAACTCGCTTCATCAAATCGAATCGGTTGGTTGGTGATATTTTTTATCAGCCCGACTGTGATTTGAACGGTTTTATTATTGAACCACTGCGACTGACTGTTATCGATGGTGAGTCCGGGTGGCAGGGAACACAGCTGATTAATCGGAACACCTTCACCACCTGATTCAAATCCATCCGGCACTTTATTTTCGGCTAAATCCCGAAGCGCATTTTCAATCGGACCGCGCATCGCGGAATATTCCTGTCGGTCCTGAATGCCTTTCAGATCGCTGGCCAGACGAACGCGGTCCTGTGAGCTGATGTAACGCGTCGGGTCAACCTGATCGCCTATCAGATGCGGCGTGATGATAAACAACCGTTCACGCTGATTGGTTTCATGACGCGTATAGGAAAACAGATGGCCAATGTAGGGAATATCCCCCAGCAACGGGATCCGATGACTCATGTCACCCGTTTCACGGGAGTGAATCCCGCCCATCACTAGCGACCCGTTTTCCTGAACCAGTGCCTGTGTGGAAATCGTCACTTTCTGATCGCCGGTCGCCTTATTGTCATCATCCCGGTCAACTTTGCCGTCTTCAATATCCACCACCAGTTCAACGGTGTGATGTTGCCCGTGACCAATCGCGCGCGGGACCACCTGCAAACTGGTTCCGGCGGTGACAGGTTCGATGTTCACCACGCGTTCACCTGTTGCTGTGATAAACGCGGTATCGCTGAGATCAATCACCGCTGGCTGGTTCTCCAGCGTCAACACAGACGGGTTCGCCACCACTGAGGCATTCCCGGATCCTTCCAGTGCCTGAATCTGGCTGAAGAACCGTGAATAATCGGTGACAAATAAAGAACTGGCACCCCGGAACAGCGTCGAACCGGCGGTGATGTTACCGAACGTCCCGCGAAGATTTGCGCCCAGCTCGTTCAGCGATTTCCTGTCGACATCCACAATCATCGCATCGATTTCCACCAGCTTTTCAGGGACATCGATTTGTGACACAAGGGATTCATATTCGTCGCGCTTGCTGGGGTCATCGCGGATCAGCAATGAATTATTCCTCACATCCGCTGACACAAAGGGATGAAGATCGTTATCATCGTCATCCGGTTTCGGTCCTGAGGTTTGCGAGTTCACCAGGTCATTCAGAATCGAATCCGACTGGTCCCGAATCTGCTGTTCCATCCGTCCCTTCAGCCCATCCTGTCCGCCTGCATTCTGCTGAATACCTGTCGCGGTCCGGCCTGACTTCTGGCCTAACAGTTCAGCAAGAATAGTGGCGACACCCGGAACGAGAATGGTTTTATCCCGATACTGAATATTGCGGTCCGCAACCGATGCATATTTCAGGGGAAACACCATCATTTCCTTGTTCTCTTTTTTGTCTTTATCCTTTGCGCTGAAGTCCTCAATGAGGCGAACATATTCCGGCGGACCCGTCACAATCACCACCCCGTCATCAGGCAGTTCACCGAAACCAAACTTCGCTTCCAGTAATCCGACATCGGTCAGTGCCTGTTTCAGATCGGGTGCGGCATCGGCAGAGACTTTGATTCGTTTTGAAACCTGATCGGCCTGTGGTGAGAGGTATAACGTATCGTTGTACACAAACCACTGGAACCGATACTGAAGGCCCAACCGGTTCAGAAAATCGGTGGGGGAATCAGCCCGCAAGCGCCCATCGACATTGCCTGAGAAATCGACAGGCATATTGAGATTCACACTGTGGCTGGTGGCGAAATCCTGAAGCACAGTCCGAAGGGATGTGTTTTGTGCGGCGTAAGCATACGCGCCTTCATTCCAGCTTTGCGGCGTCTGCGCAAAGGCGGGAAGGGTAAGGGCGGATGTGGTCAAAGCAAGAAAAGCAAGGCGAATTGAACGTTTTAACACGGGTTTCCCTTTGAGGCGGGGTAAGACCCCGCGCCGCGCTCAGTTAATAGAATCAATGATGGTCTTGCTCAGATTATGTTTCAGGCTCTGAAGCTGGTTATCGGCAAGATTTGCCACCGATTCCTGTCGAAGCGCATTTTTGAAGGTAAACAGATCTTGCATGGTGGGGGATTCCCCATCCATCGACTTCGCCAGTGTTGAAACCTGATGGTTTGAGGTGGCGAGCTGGTGATCTAAACGACGCTGAATGTCATACATCGAGGACATAACGACTCCTTACATGAGGCGGGAAATAAAATGTTTCTGGAACCCCGGCCAGCTCAGTGACATTTCCCCTTTGGGTGTCCTTAACACCAGTTCATCGGGTGAAAGGGTGTCGTCAGGGGTAAGGGTCCACATGAGCTGATGATACTGGGATAACCATTCCTTTATCGTGTCAGATTGCTGTGTGTGAAAATAGAGTGTGGCTTCCGTTCGTGGGTCACTGCTGCGAACCAGCTGCTTAAAGACAGCGTGAAATTTATCTTCATCGGTCATGTGATCGAGGATTTTCATAAAGACAGACTTGACCAGTTTTCGGGCGCGATCGGTGATTTCATCCACCTCACGTTCTCTGGCCTGATGCCATTCGGCAAACAGGGCTTCGGAGGTGTCCAGAAAGTTCGCTTCCATCTCTTCGACCATTTCAGCTAACCGTTTCTGGTGTTCGGCTTTGGCGTTCTCTTCCATCTCATTAATCGCCTGTTGGGTTTCGTGAATGCGTTGTTCACAATAGGCTTCAGTTTTCTTGATCAGGCTCTGAGCTTCTTCCTGTTCGTCTAACCAAAGACCGGTAATTAATACCCCTTCAATCAGTTCAGGTTCAAAATCTAAAACGACTTCACGAAGGGTTATCATTATTTCTCCATGCGCCATAACGCCACATCGATCAGCGCCCGAAGCCGTTTCATGTTCATACCGGGAAAAGGAAAAGCATCGATTTCAGACTGAAGAACCACTTCCTGTGAAAACCGTAACCGAAGACGCGCCCAGACAGGCGCAATAAACACAGACCGGAACAGGGACAGCTGATTAACCGGATCTGTATAATCGATGCCAGTCGGTAAAAACGATTTAGGCCGGGTCGCGCGAACAATACGATCGCACCATGCCTGATCATCCTCATTAAGAAACTGAAAATCCTCATTGCACAGCGCGGATAACAATCTGAGCATTCCTTTCTGTCGCATCGGTGACAGGTCAACGAAGATCATCACGCGTTGTTCGGGTTGTGAGACCCGCGCCGGATCAATCTGGCAAAGCGTCCGCACCGCTGAGGGCGAGTCCTGATATAAAATCTGTTGTTCGGTTGAGGTGAGTGTGAACCACGGCAGGTCATGCCATGTCCGGTGAATATCCACCACAAACCCCGCGCGCCACCAGTTCAGCCAGTCTTGAGGATCAATCATGTGTCACCGCCAGTTCAGTTCCTGCGGCCTTGCGCCGGTTAATCTGTCTGAATGCCGCCAGACCGATTCCCACCAGTGCCGCCAGAACAAAGAGAATGATCAGACTCATCTTCACGGTGGCAAAGGTTGTGGCTTTCATAGTAATCGGACCCAGCGAAACGGTTTTGATGTGGTCCTGATAAATCTCAGCCGGGAAGAAGACGATGGAAATGGTGTCTTCCGGTTTACCGGATAATCCCGGAATGCTTGCCGATATCAGCTGTCGCACACGCGGACGAATCGCATCAGGATCAAGGTCCGGGGTGTACTTGATAAACACCGATGCGCTGGCAGGCTGGATGGGTTCGCCGGGTGCAACACGTTCCGGTAATACCACGCTGACCCGTGCTAACACGACACCGTCAATCTGTGACAGGGTGGATTCCAGCTCCTGAGAGAGGGCATAAATATAACGCGCACGTTCTTCAAGCGGACTGGAAATGATGCCGTTCTTCTGAAACATTTCCCCCAGATTGGTTCGGGCTTTATGGGGCAGGCCAGCGGCGTTCAGGATCCTGACGGACCTATCAATGTCAGATCCTTTCACCAGCAACGTGACACCCGTTTTATCAATCTGTTTATCGGCGGTGATGTCGTAATGGGCCAGCTCAGAAATTATGTCGTTCGCATCGGATTCAGTGAGGTCGGCATTCAGTGTTACCTCTGAATCACATCCAATCAGGAGAAAAACGGCAGCGGCAAGCAGGGTTCTTTTCATGGCGTCACTGTAAGTTGGTGATCTTATCCAGGCTCTGAACGGCCTTTGAAACGATTTTGGTGTTCATCATATTCTGGAGATAATAATTCGACATCTGACCTTCAACCTTATTCATTTCCATCGGGTCCGTGCTTTTCGCTGCGCGACGAAGGGAGGTGTCAATTCGGTTTTTCTGATCGTTGACCTGGTCTAACATCTGTGTCGCGTGATTCAGGATGCCGCCAGTGGGCGGAACATCGGCAGGCTGATCCGTTATCTCATGAGTGAACAGATTCGCATCACTGATGGTGGGACTATGTGGTGAGGTGAAGGATAAATCGTTATCACCTGCAAAGAGTGAAGAAGCATTATCAGAAATCTTCATGGCATCACCTTAAAAGAGAGGCCCGAAAGCCTCTCCGTGTCTTAGAAGTTGATTTTGTCGTTGTTTTCCGCGCTGATCATGGTGGTGATCGAGTTCTGATAGCCTGAAACATAGGCATCTTTCACATCGCGTTCAGATTTATCGAGCGTGTTTTGCATCGATTTGGCTTCGATGGTGTCCATCTGGGCCTGAAACTGATCCGCGTTCTGGTTCGCGGCACCGGTAGACACACCTGTTGAGCTGACTGGCATCGTTGATACTCCTTAAAAGTGATAAAAGTTTTGAATATCGTGATATTCATTCATTAAGTAAAACAAAACGGTTTTTGGTTCCGGTGAAAGTTTTTCTTTTTTCATTTCTCCATCAGATTCAGGGCTTTAAGTTTGTTGTAAAGGGTGCGTGATGGGATCCCCAGCTCAAGCGCGGCATCCACAACCTGATTATCATGTCGCGTCAGACAGTCCTGTATGAGACAGGATTCAATCCGCGCCATCCGATCCTTTAATGTCCAGCTATGCGCCGCGCGCGTATGTTCAAGGGCATTCAACCCCAGAACAAACCGCATCGCCGCCGCCTTCAGTTCCCGCATGTTCCCCGGCCATCGATGCATCAACAGGGATTCGGTCAGCGTCTGATCCATTGCCGGAAGGGGGCGCTTAAACTGCCTGGCGGCATCGATGGCAAACCGTTGAAACTGAGGCACAATGGTTTCCACCCGTTCCCTGAGGGCAGGAAGAGCAATCTTTACAGTAGAAAGACGGAAATAAAGATCGCTTCTGAACTCCCCTGATTCCACCAGTCTCAGAAGGGGGCGTTGTGCCGCACCAATAACCCGAAGATTGACCGGTTGTGTGTCGGTACTCCCTAAACGCATCACGGAACGCGTTTCAAGCACGCGTAAAAGCTTTGCCTGAAGTGAAAAGGGCATCGAGTCGATTTCATCCAGAAATAAAATCCCGCCATCTGACGCTTCGATATGTCCAATGCGCGGTTTGTCTGCGCCCGTATAGGCTCCCGGCACAGACCCGAACAGTTCCGCTTCCGCCAGCTGTTCGGGGATGGCGGCACAATTAATCCCGATGAAAGGCCCATCACGATCGCTTCGTTCATAGAGATGGCGCGCGAAGGTATCTTTGCCGGTTCCGGTTTCCCCTTCTAACATAAAATCGATGTTCAGGTGCGAGAGCTTATCGAGCCAGCGCGAGAGGTCGTCAGTAAATTCGGAAGCCTGTTCGCGCGAAAGCTGAATTGATACCGTGTTATTGTTGTCCATCCGAATTCCCCACTCCGCAAAATTGTTATTAAATCGGGTGAACAGGAAAACACCTATTCGAACGTGACGATTAATAACAAAAGCAAAACCGATTAAATAAGAATCAAAACGCTAGCATGTCGAAACGTTTCGCGGGATAGGAATTTATCCTTAATCGCACAACAGGTTTAACGCATTCTGAAACTGTTCGGAGTTGTGAATAAGACGTGAAGGAAAGGGATAAATATTTAAATTCAGAACGTTAGGTGTGATTATTATTATCGTCAGGGCTTACATTCTAATGTGTAAAGCTGTGTGTTCAGTCACACTTTTTACGAACTGTTGAATATTACGGTTTGATTAATTAAAACCCTATAAAAAGTAATGAATAATTCAGGCGGTTTTAATTATCCCAACGTGATTATTTCAATGCGCGCTGAGAATTTAATTCTAACATTACCGCACACTTTGAGTATTATTTTTTTCAGATACAAAAAAGGCGATCCGAAGATCGCCCTTATGATTAATGAAACTTCGCGGCATACCCGTTTACTTCGTTCACATAGTTCGGATCGCCCAGCGTCACATGAGAAAGGTTGCTCTTATCCACCTGGTCATCGCCTGAATTGTAGGCACGCAACGCGGCATCATAAGAACCGAATTTCTCTTTCCCTTCTTTGAGCATCAGGGCAGAACACATGATCTGATTCTTCGGATCGTTGGCATCGGCACCCAGTTTATCAGGGTGTGCGGCGCGCATTCCTGCGTAAGTGTCAGGGTTAATCTGGTTCATGCCGGAATCGGTTTTGCCGTTGCCGGGATTGGTCGAGGTTGCATTCACATCCCCGCCAGATTCCTGCATGGTCAGTGCCGCAAGCAGGCTGGCAGGCACACCCGTTTCTTTGGACGCCTGCTGATACTCTGGACCGAATTTATCCACCAGCTTCTGAAGGTCTGGGTCACTTGTGTTCAGCGAACTGTCACCCGGCGCGCTGGTGGGTGTGGATAACCGAACCTGTGGTGCGGCGGCATTACCGGCTGGCGCTGCGGCACCCGTTGAACTCACTGACGGAGCAGCGGCACCCATCATATCTGCCATCGTGGGTGCGGACGGAGTGAGGTCAGGTGATGACATTTGCGGTCCGTCATTTTTCCCGCTGGCCATGTTCAGTAAGTTCTTCAGCTTTTCCAGAAACTGCTGAAGCATGTCTTCAATGCTGCCCATCAGACCGCCTGACAGGTTCTGATTCTGCAACGGCTGCGCGGAATTTGCCGGGGTCTGGTCAGGGATGATATCTGAAAAGAACATGTTAATCGGACGCTGATTATTGGTCGCGTCATAACTCAGCGCTGACCCGTTTTGCTGTGAGTTATTCGGATCGTTTTGGGGTGGATTGCCTGACGGCGTCCAGCCAGATGAAGACGGTGGAAGGGATGGATCCTGATAGCCGCCTGAAGTCTGTGAAACGTTCATGGGTTTTCCTTACGTCAAAAAAGGGAATGCCAGTAATAAACACTGACAATCTATAGGTGATAAAAAACCCTTTACAGTTCCCGACATTCCGGCGGGGAACTGAATGCTTACTTTTTCTACTTATAAAACATCACAATAAACAAGAGGAAACAAAGGCGTGAATTTTTTGGGCCGAACATTATTGTTTATGCTTTTTGTCTCGCCTATGGCACAGGCGGATAACTTCGATAAAGTGGGTGAACGCTTTCACATTCAGCCCCTGTTGCTGAAAGCCATAGCCCGGAAAGAATCCCATCTTTATAACCACGCGGTGAACCACACCAATTCAGACCGGACGGAAGATGTCTGTATGATGGGGATCAATTCCAGCCATTATAAACGCCTTGAACCCTTCGGCATTTCCCGACAACGGATGATAGATGACCCGATGATTTGCGTTGCGGTCGGCGCATGGGTGCTGAACGGCTTCTTCGAACATTATGGCCGTTCATGGGACAGTGTCGGGATGTATAACACCGGACCGAATCCGAAGCTCAAAGGCATTCGCAAGAACTATGCCGCGTCAGTTCGTCGCATCTATCAGCAACTGGCGAAAGAGTCAGGTCAGAAACCTGATCCGTTCGCCCGTTAACTGACGGACCGCAACACATACCCCCGATCCCGCGCGCGCTCCATCGCTTCACCGATGACGCTTTCTTTCATGGCAATCCGTCCCTTCAGGCGATAGGTTGCCGGTGTCGTCTCGTTGTTATCCATGTAAAAGAAATGCAGTGAGCCTAAATGTTCAGTCATCGATACGGTGGCTGAATTCGAACCGCCCAGAATGAAACTGGGTGACGCGAACCCGTCTGATTTTTTCACGGTCTGGGTGAAGACCACATTTTTCAGGCGCACGTTCTGGCGGATTTCTAACAGTTCTGTAATGTCATTTTGTGACAGGGCTTTGCTGGTCCAGCCTCGTTCAATCTGATCGCGGGTGACGGGGTTAAATTCCAGTGCCACAGTGGCGACGGCATGAGGATTGGTCCTGAGTGTTTCGATAAAGCTGGCCAGCTGGTGATCGTTTTTCATCATGTCATTAAAGCGGTCCGCCTGTGTAGGCGTCTGGCGGAAGCCCATCAGATGACTGAAGTAATGACAAAAGCTGTTGTGATCGATTCGTGCAATATTGCGATACGTGGTCTGATATTCTGCGCGGCATAAAATCTGGTCTTTGTTTTCAAACGCGGTTTGTTGCCTGACCAGTGATTGCAGGGCGAGTAAGGCTGACTTCTGACCGTGATTATTCAGGTGATAAAAGAACGCGTTCGGATCGTGATCATCAGGTTCATACCACTGAGAAAAATGGGTATTCAGGATTTTTAATTTCTCAGACGGTGTAATGTTTGCGAGGTCTTTGTTTTTTCGCTGGAGACTGGCGATCAGCTGGCTGGTGGTGTTATCGCTGAATTGCTTTTCGAGCTGGGCGGTGATGGCGTCGATTTCTCTTAAGGTGATTTCACTGGCATTATCAAAATCTATCCTCAATTTGTGGCTGATGCGGTTATCTACCGATAACTGAAGATCGATGCCGGGGGTCACATACATCTGAAGGTTATCTTTACTGCCGGTGCTCATGACACGGGGTCCGATCGGCAAAGCAATTTGTGCGGCAACCTGCGCACGGTCAAAACTACTGAACCCCCTTGAGGATCGTGAACGGCTCTCGCCATTGGCTGACACCGATGAACTCCGCTCACGGCTGAGTGAGGCAATCGACACACTCGCCGAAGAGGTGGCACGCGCGCGACCCATCACGTTTTCATGCTCCAGGCTATCACTGGTCATTGGAAGGGTCAGATAGATACTGGCCATCACGGAACCGGTTAGCATCATATTCTGTGATGACACGATTTCCACCTGATGATTCGATCCCCGCTTAAGCATTTCAAGGGGATTCAGCTCCCCGGAAATCAGCCCTGCAACGAACGTTTCAATTTCCTCTTCGTGAAGGGTAAGACTTAACTGATTGGTGGTGCTGTTACGGCCTGTGAGGGTGAAGCCACCGCCCAGCAACAGGGTTTTCGACGCGTTATGATGATGGGCTTCATCAAGATATAAAGGATGCGAGGCGTCGAATTCACTGAAGACGTTATTCACCATTCCGACATTCAGGTTTCCTGTCTGCGCACCCGACCGACCAAACCGCACCGTGTATCCGGTATCACTGCGACCGATTTGAAGTTGATAGCCCCGGTCGAGACGACCACCGGCACTCCCGGCAACGAATATCGCCGTGCTGAAATAGCTGGAAATCGACGCATTCATTCCATAGGTGCGCGAAAACGCGATGTTCTCGCCCGTTTCCATTGAACGAAGCGTGTCGATCAGGTTTTGCTGAAGCTCTTCCTGTGTGCTGGCATCCATGACGGTTCGTGAGGTCACATTCATCGCGTGGTTATCTTTTGAAAAGGCTTTGACCATCTGCCGGATGGCATCATAGTTCGCTTCGAGGGAATCATGATTCTGAAAACCCTGATCGGTAATGATTTTCACAGGGTTGTTATGCCACAGGTTATAACGCAGGGCGGCGACCCTATCGATCGCGGTGTTCACAAATGCATTTCTGTCGGGTTCATTGGCAAGGCCCGTCTGAATGTCTTCGATCAGTTCATGAAGGTGGCGGGTGGTCAGGCCATCATGAATCAGCCTGGATTTAATCAGCCCGATTTCATCATGAACATCCCGGTTCATGCCGATCGGCACGTTTTCTTTTTGCTGGTTCATCAGAATTTTCCGGTCCACCATCTGAGAAAACAGGTTCGCGGGCTGGTTATCGATATAGATCGGGTAAAGGCCGATCAGGTTCGACAGGTTTTCAGTCAGGTTTGTGGTTCGCGAGCTGGCAGGATTAAACATCCCCGAATTTCGCCGTCGTAATCGTGGGCGCGACAACGGGCGAAAATTTTTATCCAGTAACCCATAATGACGGGCAATGATTTTACTTTGCTGATCGATACTCGTTGCCAGCATTTCCGAAAAGGTAATCATATCCTGAATAAGTGCGCGCTCTGTCGGTGACGTTGTCTGATTCGCCATCCGTTCAAGGGTCACTCTCGCGGGTGGGGAATGTTTATTGGGTAGTTTCTCCTGAATGGAACGAAGATGAACGGCTAAATCGGTTTGCATCTTATAGACATTGTTTAACCCCTCACGACCTGTCAGTGTGTGCTGGAGGGAATAAGCGGCATTCTTAATCGGGCGAGGCCATTCAAGGGAATTACGAAACACAAACGCATCCAGCCGATCATTCAGATTGGTTTTTATTTTCTTTTGCCTTTCCATGCCACCCAGGAACACACGGGATTTCACGTTTAATCCTGTTCCTTTCAGGTGATGGGTTCTGTCATGGTGTTCAAGTGCGTGAAGGTGTCCGGTCATTAAATCTTTGCGTTTTTCACGATCACCCATCACTGACCATACCCCAGCCTGATAAGTCCAGACGTGGCGAAACGTATCTTCAAACCCGATGATGCCAGGTCCAAGCGTATGCAGATCGATAAACTTTAATGGTAATCCGCTTTTGCTTTTGGGCGGTGATAAGGGTTTGAGGTCGGAAAGCTGGCCCTGTGACCAGCTGGTTTCAGGCTGGGAAAATATCTGGCCATTGGACGTGAGCAGGAAAAGATCGTGTTGTTGGTTTAATCCGATGCCTTCTATTCTCAGATTGGCAAGGCCAGTCTGATCGGCAATCTGTTGTTTGCTGAACTGATGCACATGATCACTGAGCTGAAATTTTAGCTCAGAGTAATTATCAAGGGTGATGACGTTATCAGGATCGATGGCGGCAAAATCTTTCAGGTGGAAATCGGTTTCCATCCCCGGAATGGCCTGATCGACACTCAGTGATTTTTTCATCTGGGGCAGAACGAACACGTTATTGTTATGGGAAACCTTGTTGGAACTTTCGCGCACTTTTAATTTCTTGATTGTGCCGTCTTTTATCATCCACGGATGGCCATCAAGACCGGCACGAAGACGCGTCATCTTCATTCGGTCTGAACGTTCTTCATTCGTGGGTTCCCATTGTGACGTTCGTTCATTCAGGAAATAAGGGCGATTATCATAGACAGTCACTTTCCCCATCCGATCCAGATCGATGACATTTTTCGGGTCAGGCTGATAGGGTGTCAGCCCTTGCTGGTGGTCAAGCGTCATTGAGTCCGTGACATTCCAGACGCTGATCACCTCAGGGTTTGTCCGGCTGTTATTCACGGCAATATAATGACGCCGGTCATCTTTATCTTTTATAACGAAATGCAGACCTTCCGCACTCACGTTCATGACGTCTTCAAACTTAAATCCCGGACCGATTTTCGCTGCGATGTTATCGGTGATCTGTTTGGCGCGAACATTCAGCGCGCCGGAGTCAAAACGTAAGGTTTTATTCTCACGGCTGGGGAAGGGTGCGCACCGAAGCTGACCATTTGCATCGATGCCGAACACGGTCTGATCGAACAGGGCGGTCTTCCGACAGCTGATGCCGTGCGGCAAAAGCAGTTCATATTTTTCGTGCGGACTCTGAACGCTCTCAATCCAGTGAATGCGCTGAATTTTATCGTCATCATTGCTGAGCTGAACCAGTGCCTGACCGTCACGGCTCACTGAGAAGTGTTCAATTTTCCGATCGAACTTCATTTCAGGCATAAAGGCTTTCTCAGTCTGAGACGGGGCGCGCCCAATCGAGGCGATTTCGTCACTGACTGACCCGAAATCTTTCGCAATCGGGGCGACGGGCGAAAGGGTTTTATCGCTTGTCACGGTCCACACATTGCCATCAGCCTGACGGGAAAGCAGGGCTTTTTTTTGACTCTGATCGCCGCTGGTTTCCCAGCTGTTTGACGCGGCATTGAACCGGAACAGGCGCTTCATGTGCAGGCGATAGCGACCGCTTTTGTCCGATGTGGTTTCGGTCAGGTATTCATTCAGGGTGGCATCGGGCAGGGCAATTTTTTTTCCGTCGACTGAAATGAACTGATCTGCCATCGACAGCTGTGGTGGCGCGGTTTTTTTGCGGCGATGAAACAGACTGGATTTAGACGAAGAAGGGATCCATTCCGGTTTCTGTTCACTGTTCGTGATGCCAATAAATCCTTCAGGCGTTGTGGCAAGACTAATCAGGCGACCTTTGTTGTCCAGGAGAACATGACGGTCCTGAACAGGGTTGGTAACACAACTCTGATAAGTCATCATCGGATGGCAAAGGGTTTTCTTCAGGAGCGGTTCCAGGATAGCGGTATTCTCTCCCGCATCAACACTGAGCATTCCTTTATTATTCAGATCAAGTTTGCAGGAAAGCGGAGACGTGTGTGATGAAGGTGGGCGTGGCGGTGGGGCGGGTGGTGAAGTCGGTGATTTCTTTTGTTCAGGAGAAGGTTTTACAGCCGCTGATTTACCAAAAAGAAAAGCAGGTTTAAGACTTCTAAGATGCATAACATGACCTTAAGAATTAGGAGACTTCTTAGGTTATGTAACGAAAATGTTTAAATCGTTCCCCAAAACCACACTTTTAAAATGATTTCTGTGAAGGGAGAGCAAGAAAAGGTAATGCAGATCAAAATTTAAGCAGACGTTGCCAATGGATCACGTCTGCTTGATTCAAAGAGTCATTAAATCTGCTTGAGTTCTTCAATCAGGTTCGGGTTTCGCTCCACCAGCAACAGAAGCTTACGCGCGGCACCGATGGGCTTTCGCGTTCCGTTCATCCAGCCGTGAGCAAGAGAGGGGCTAACACCGAAGAGATCGGCGAACTGTTCAGCATTGATTTTCAGGAGATTTTTTAGCTTGTGGGCATCTGGCCGCGTGAACAGGCGAGAAACCTTACAGCGATCGTTCCGTTCTGGAAAAAGTGTCGATTGTTTGCAACTGACTGTGTTTATGTTATGCATAGCGATTGCCCTTTTACGCGTGAATATAATTATCTTCTTTAATGGCTACCAGGATCAGCTGAAGGCCGTCAGTTTCGATGACGGTGAACCCATCACTATGAATCGTCGTCAATCCTTTGAAAGCGTACTTTTCACAATCGCTGATAACCGAATCAGAAACCTTTTTTTTGCTGGCCTTCATAATATAGATTTCTGAACTGTAATAATTTACTGAACCTGATAATGAAAAGTTCGCATTCCATGCGGTCAACTCTCCCTGTGTCAGGGCAGCAGGGAAGCGATCTATCTGTCCGAATTTATTGGTTAGTGTGATTCGGTATATTCCGTCGAGCATTCATCACCTTCATTCTTGTCAATAAATGTAAAATTAATGTTAACGAACAGGTCACAGGAATCATCCAGATCAAGTCTGTAACCTTCATCAGTTTCCACCATCGTTCCCAAAAATGAATAGCCCATATAATCCCCCAGAATCGGTGAATAGGTTGAAAACTTATTTCGCGAGACGTTCAGAACAAGGGTATTAAAATGAACAGAACCATAAAAAGAGAGTGTCTGTCCCTGACCAATAATCTGATTATCCCTGACATAAAGCGGTGCTGAGGTCGACGATCCCGACGAACTGGTTAATGTGATTTTGTAATGACCTTCTTTCATGTTTCTTTCCTCGCGAAATTATTCAATATCTGGATAATGACATTCAGAGATCATGAAAAGTAGCAGAATGAGCGAATGGGATTAAGAGAAC
>Ga0157363_1003450_pt1 | contig 14287 bp, 5 predicted proteins | sample AttsexASBM1_FD_111477 | JGI IMG/M metagenome (GOLD analysis project Ga0157363, IMG submission 111477) | Fungus gardens microbial communities from leaf cutter ant in Ribeirão Preto, State of São Paulo, Brazil - Atta sexdens ASBM1 | ecosystem: Host-associated > Fungi > Mycelium > Unclassified ...
GGCTCGTAAACTGACATTTTCAATCGAGAATAACTTTATGATGCAGACACAAATCGACTAATGTTTCTATGGGGTTATGTTGACAGATGCCCAAGTTTATTGTATGACGTCTATGATCTATTTGTTTTGACCACCACTTATCGCTGAAGCCATCTATAGGAAAACGGCGGAAGCAAAGTTGTACACCTAATATTTACAAAAAAATAAAACAGGTATCAAATGCGTTCTTATACGCGCTTGTATATGTGCTCTTGAAGAAAAAAAAAACTAATCCCAACTTTCCAAACTAATTCCAACCCTATTTTCCAAATTATTAAAATAAGAATATTTTTTTTCACAAAATGTGTGAAATCTTTAAATTGCGCCAATTTTAAATAGAAAATACATTTCATTGAAACAGAAATGTAATATAATTTAAACAATAAAACTCAAGTCCTTTTTTCAATCTTTTTAAAAATACTAACTATTTTTTAAGATGAATTAAATCTTCTGGCTCATAACCTATTCTATATTTTTAAAAATTGCTTGAAACTAAAGGTATTTGATAGAAATAAAAAAATTTTTAATGTAGAAAAAGTTGTCGCTGGCAAACTTGACTTAATCTAACAAAACACCGGCGCCAAGTCTTTTTATGTTGAAAATTATTTATTTCAACTAAATCCTTATTTTCGTGCATGTTTTAAGAATAGAGAATATATCATTTAGATTAAATTAGAAGATTTCATTCAACTTAAAACATGATTATATTCTTGAGGCTGTCACGGGTGCTTTTATATAAAGATTATGCATTTCGCGGGTTTCCGTATTCAGATCCATTTTTGAAATGCCAACGTTTCGTGAATCTTGCAGTTCACTTCATCAGGACGAGAAAGCCTGATACTGAGTTGTTCCTCCGGGCCATTCCTTTTATATTACGCTACTTGAAGTAATGGGGGGAAAGAAGAGAATTGTGGATAGGCAGGGGAGGGGGGGAGAGGTTGCAGAAATTGGTCGGTCTTCTATAATCGGGAGAATGATTTTCTATATTTTATTTATGTTGTAGCTATTATCTCTATTTAGATTTTTAGGGTGTTTTTGTATCTCTATGGTTTCTCTATACTTTCTTGGAAATGATGTAATATTGGCTATGTCGTTTTGTCAAACAGTATTTAATGTTCTGTTCCAAAGCTAAATCTTCTCCATCAAACACTAGACAAGAGCGATTAGCCCTCTAAGTCTTGAATAGGACACAGATATCGTCATGCTCCAATCGACAAAGGCAATATGATAATAGTCATGAACATATCAGACTATAAGAAAAAGATGAAGAATCTTCTCTCGGATAAAACATATAAAAAGCTTGACAAAGATCCAAGTAATACAATCGCACTGAATATCAAGAACTTAGAAAGCACCATTCCCAATAAAAGTTAAAAGAAAAAGAGCTATGAGTCAGAAGTTTACCTATAAAATTGGTAGATAAGTAAAAAAAATGTCTTAATTAATAAATTAATTAATTGAAATTTAATAACATGCATCTAACACAACGACCGTTTCGATCACGATTGAATTATTAATGTTTACAAAATATGTCTAAACAATAAAAAAACATAACATAAGTCCATCGAAAATTGAAAATATACTTCGCATTAAATAATTATACAATTGTTGGTATCAATAAATTAAGAAGAACCTTGGTCTTGTTAATTAAATTGAACATACATAAAATACATTAGAATTTGTCAGAAAAGTAAAAACTTATACTATGGATGGTCGAAATGAAAATATACTTCGCAATGTCAAGACATCTAACTATTGGTATCAATAATTAAACAATCTTCGTATTATTAGTAAAATTGTACAGCAAAAAAACATCGATATATGATTATATATTGGTGTCCAGAACGAAACATAACGCATTACAGCTATAAATATAATGATGTAAGATTGTAAGAATGACAGAAAAATATAATCTGATGAGAAAATACAATAATGATATAAGTGAAAATTAAAAATGTACAGTGTAAATTTATGTATTCAATTAAAATAATAAAATACTCGATATGATCAACAGTACACTGAGCATTTCCAATTCTTTACACACAAGATTACAGTTTACTATGAAAGTTGGTATTAACAACAGAATATGTTTTCTTGATATAACAATTATCATTGACAATCAGAGAATCATTTTTGACACATATCACAAAGCAACATTTTCTGACAGATTCCTCAATTTCTATTCGAATCACCCTCTCCGTCACAAAAGAGGTACACTTATTAGTCTCTTAGAAATAATAAATAAAATATTCTATATATCACAACCTCGCTTTCAACAAAAAAATTTGATAAAATTTGATCGATGCAATTCACACTTTTCTTGAAAATGGTTATTCTCTCTCTTTTATTTTTTCCATAATAGAAAAAAGATTAAAATTTCATACATTCATAAATACAAATACTACACATAATTTACAAATTAAAGAAAAATATTTTACAATTCCCTATGTACATTCCATCTCAGAAAGTTTTCTACCTACCTTTAACATGTTTCATTGTAAACTTGTAATTTTCACCATCACCTATACCTTAAAAAATTTATTAAAAGAGGTAAGGATAAGTTGGAATTGCTTTCGAATCAAAATTTTATAATTGTATATAAGATCTCATGTGTGATGATTGTGACGCCAGCTATGTTGCACAAACAAAGAGAAAACTAAGTACTAGATTGCGTGAATACATTTCGGATATCAATAAGAAGACAAGTTCTCCATCTGTTATATCCGATCATCGCGTTAATTTTAATCATAATTTCAGATGGAATGATGTGAAGATTTTAGATAGTGAATCTTCTTATAACAAAAGATTGATATTTGAAATGATTCATATTAAAAGAAACGGTTTAAATAAACAAAATGATACTGAATTTTGCCAGAATCCTACTCACATATTCCTTCTCTTTCAATCTCTTTCTCTCTTACAATTATTTTTTTTTCTTCTCTATACACCCCCCTTCCTATGTTCATTTTACCTCTTTAATCTCATTTCCCACTATTTTCTAACATTAACTTTACTTTCCTTCTCTCTGAAAGTCATTTTATATTTATTTTGTCTAACAACATCGAAAATAAGAGACATCGATCTTTCTCTCATCGCATTGTCTACTGCATTTTATTCATATTATTTAAATTTTTTTGGAACTGAAATCTCAACTACAATTATGAAAGATATTTTTCTTATTTAATTTTAAAGAGTATTTTATTATTTTAATTGAATAGATAGATTTACACTGTACATTTTTAACTTTCACTTACATCATTATTGCATTATCTCATCAGATTATATTTTTCTGTCATTCTTACAATCTTACATCATTATATTTATATGTTATTTATATGTATTATTTCTGGGCCAATATATAATCGTACACCGATGTTCTTTTGCTATACGATTTTACTAACAAGACGAATTCTTTAATTATTGATATCAACAGTTAGATGTCTTGACATTGCGAAGTATATTTTCATTTGCCATTCGACCGTAGTATAAGTTTTTATTTTTTTGACAAATTCTAATGCATGTGTTTTATGTATATTCAGTTTAACTAACAAGATGAAGATCCTTCTTAATTTATTGATGACCAACAATTGTACAGTTATTTAATGCGAAGTATATTTTCAATTTTCGATTGACTTTATGTTATGTTTTTTTACCATTTAAACATATTTTGTAAATATTAATAATGATCCGATCGTGATTGAAACGGTCGTTGTGTTAGACGGCATATTGAATTTCATAATTAATTTATTAAGACATTTTTTTACCTATCTACCAATTTTATAGATCAAATTTCAGACTCATAATCGTTTTTCTTTTAAATTATTGAATTGAATTTTAAATTATTGTTTTTAAATTATTGAACATTATACTATTATATAATTTCCAGTAAAAACCAAATCAACATTAAAACCTACGAATCCGCTGCCAAGATTATACGGACTACCAAAAGTACACAAATCAAACATCCCTCTCAGACCGATTGTCAGCGCCATACACTCCCCGATATACAACTTATTCCGCTTCCTAGCACAAACACTATAACCCACTGAAAAATCCGAATCACACATAACCAATTCAATGGACTTCACACAAAAGATTCAAAAAATCCGACTACGTCCCACAGACCTGCTTGTAAGTTTCGATCGTATAATCCTTTTTCACACAAGAAAATAAAAGACCTTTAAACATAATAAAGGTCTCACATGAAGTCTCCTCTGACCTCATCCCGCTAATAGAACATTGCTTAACATCCTCTTACTTCTTCTATAACAATTAATTTTATGAACAAACTTCAGGAACGGCAATGGGCTCTCCTATTTTTCCTGTAATCGTCAACATCTTCATGAAGCATTTTGAGAAAGAGACCTTCAAAAACACCTAAAAAATCAGAAATTTATTCCGTTATTCCGTCATGTAGACAACACATTCGTGATATGACGACATGGACCGAACTCCAAAAATTCCTTATTTTCCTCAACATCCAAATATCCAATTCACTACAGACATAGAGGGAAACGGAAAACTCCCTAGATGTTCTTGTCTCTAAGAAAGCCAATAGTACCTTAGATCATCAAGTGTACAGAAAACTAACGCACACAGAGATGCCGAGTCACATCATCATCCAGTATAAAAACAGTCTGCAATCAACTCACTTGTACATAGAGCTTTCACTATCTCTGACAAAGAATATCTACAGACAGAATTCAACCACTTAAAACTAGCATTATAGAAAAATGAACACGACAAAAAAGACATAATCAATTAATAAACATGCAAACAAGACAACGGTTTCTGATAACCAGACGAAAGAATATCCTATTCATTCTCCCATATGTCAAAGGAACAACAGATCAGATTGGCAGGATATTAAACAAATACAATATCCGAACTTTAAATCATCCAAAAAGATGGGGCAAATCTTAAGAAATTCTAAAGACCTCTATACAAGGTATTTTATATACTCAGCTCCGCAGGAGTATACAAAACACCTTGTTCCTACAAGTATACATTGAAAAAATATTCGAGAGAATGGTCAACCTACGGATAAAAGAACATCATCAACGCGTCAAGCTAAAACACGTCACGCAGTCAGCATTATCAGAACACAACATCGAAACAGGACATCAAATATTGTTTGACAAAACGACAATAAACAACATTACATCATACTTTTCAAGAAAGTATAAAGGAGTCATAGAGATACAAAAACATCCTAACAGTTTAAATAGAGATAATATAACATAAATAAAATATGCAAAATTTTCCGGTTATTGAAGACCGATCAATTTCCCCCCCTTCTCCCCCTTCTCCACTCACAATTTTCTTCTTTCTTCCTACCACTCCAACAAATAACACAATATAAAAGGAATGACTCGAAGGAACAGCCTAGTATCAGACTTCTTGATGAAGCGAACAGCAAGGTTTACGAAACGTTGACATTCCAAGAATGGATGGACACGGAGGAAACTCGCAAAACGCATAATCTTATATTAAAACATGATTATTTTTTAAGAAGAATTATAAATAGAAGTCTTGATGTTTAAAAGTAATTATACCTGTGCTTTATTGTATAAAAGTATTAGATTAGTGTTTCACGAATGTATTTTCTAATTATAATTGGCACAGTTTAAAGATATTTAACATATTTAATAAATATTTCACATATTTAAAAAAAAATTATTATTACTTTGATAGTTTGAAAAAGATTTGGAATAGATTTGAAATAGATAATTATTTTTTTCTTCAATAGCACATACAAACGCGTACACTTAGCGATTCTTTTATCAATTTGTAAAAAAGGTTATTTAGTCATATGTTTTACCTCATTTCTTAGGTATTACAATATATAAAAAACTATTAAAAAACTTTTAAAAAATTGTTTTCTGATTGATCATTCCAAATGAAAAAACTTTATATAAAAACTTTTAAAAAACTTTTAAAAAACTTTTAAAAAATTGTTTTCTGATTGACATTTCGATTATTCCAAAATGCATTTTTCCACTTAAAGTTTCACTAAACTATTAATTATAGCATCGCCGTTAACAAAAAAAGGGACAATCTTTTGAAAGAAAGGGAGATACTCATTGGCGAGATGGAGACTATGCGACAACGCATGAAAAATATGTCCACTTACGCAGAGGAACTTGAGCAAAAAAATAACGAAGTCAATCAACGAATGACAGAGATGCAGGAAACCATTGGCATGCAATTGAATGAAATTTCGCGAGAAAAAGGTGTCCGAGAGAGATTGGAAATTGAGGTGCGACAACTTCAGGAAGAAATCATTATAAAAAAGAACGAACTGGAGGTAAAGTATTTGTAAATGATTATTATTACTAAAGCCCGAACTATCCGCTGATCGACGTACCGATTCCAGTCGACTGTAGCGACTGTTCCTCGTGATTCTCCCTACTACAACTTATCTGAAGCCGTGGCGACGGCGTCACGGCGATGGGGGATGAAATGAGAAGAGCTAGCTACAGTTGATGTGATCTCAGGATTTTAATCCAGATTCTAATTAATAAAAACTGAAAGGATGATATGATCTTTTTATTCGTCATGTACATTTAGATATACAGAGTGTTCGAAAAGAATGGGATTTTCCTATGATCTCCAAAATTATGCACTTTCAAAGAAAATAACCCGAATAAAAGTTGCAAGGGTCATGAAGAACTTTTAATGACCTTGAATTTGACCTTGATTTGAAAATCACATTGAGATCACTTTTAATTTCTTAAATTGAATCCCCCATTTTTCATTAAATACTGTTTCATTAAATACTATGTAGCTAACCTTGAGAGCTTTTCAAAACATTATAATAAAATATTTTTCCATAAAGTATATTCGAGTTATAAGACTTGAATATTACAGTACCGTCGGCATTAGCATTATGCAAGATGTCCGACGTTAATTACAAGAATATGTAATGAAAAATGAGGATTTCAGTTCCAAAAAATTAAAAGTGACCTTTATGTAACCTTCAAACAATTATTTAAGGTCAAGTTCAAGGTCACCTTCAAAAGATAGTCCTTCATGATTTCTACAAATTTTATTCGGATCATTTTCCCTGAAAGTGCGTACTTTTGTAGATTATAGGAGGGTCCTATTATTTTCAAACACCTTGTATAATTGTATGATAGTAAGTTATTAATTACTGTATTATGTAAAGAGTGTATTATGTACGATAATAACTATATCATTAGAGATCGAGAATTATCGATAATCTATCGACAGTTATCGAATATTATATTACCGAATATTATTGATAGTTTTAGTTACTATCGACAACAGTTTTGAAGATTTTAAAAGAGTCGACACACAGACTTCAACAGGGTGAGTAAAAAGTCCCGGACTGATAAAATATTTCGAAAATTAAACATTTCTGAAAGAAATTTAGTAGTGTCAGGTCTTAGAAGCTATTCAATTTTTTTGCCTCCCAGTCCATCTGTTCAGGAAAGTTTCATTCAGCAATCTTCGTACCTTTAATCCAAAATACGCTTCATCTTGTTGAAACACACGCAATCAAAATCGTTCGAATGAGAGAAGAAATATTGAATAGAGTTGGAATGGATTTACTCATATAGCATTGTTTCGTATATATAGCATATATCTCAGAATATCATGATATCGAGATTTGTTATTTCTCATCCCTGGATTTTTGGTGCTTCAATATCAGAAATTTTGATTAACATTTCTATAAAGTTCGAAACTAGCTTCATTGCAAAAGACAATATTATTTATGAAATCGTTTTCGCATGCCTTAATAAGTTCACAAAATCTCCAAAATTATCATGAACTAACTCTCGCACATAAAGTATTTTATTGGGAATAAAATCTGTGCTTTCTTAAAATATTACACACTGATGATTGGCTGACTTCATTTTCGGTAACTTTTCTAGACGTATTAAGCGATTCGATAAAATTTTGCAAAACGTTTGCACTCTTTTTCTCATTGGAGGAATATACTACCTTGAGCAAAAAGTTCCCGGAAGTTCATTCAGAAAATTTAAAATATAAGTTTTATTCGTCAAAAGTGATATTGTCCCCTTCAAAATACTCCCTGTCGACGCATTTATGCCAGTGCTTGATCCAGCTCTCGAAACATTTCTGGAATTCTATTGTCGGTATAGCAGAGCAAATCTTCGATTTTTCCATTACCTCCTTTCGGCTGTTAAAACACGTTCCACGTAATGGTTTTTTCAAGCCACTCATAAATGGCTGTTTTCTTTAGAGTATCACTGCCGAAACAATTTCCCAACATTTCCAAGGTTTTCACACCATTGAATCTATTTTTAAATTTAATACAAACTCGTTGTTGCAAATTCAACTCCATTTTTAAAACTGTAAAAAATCGAAAATATGTGCAGAGGTAGATGTACTCAAGACGGCGTAACTTTTACAAATGTCAAGCTATGGTGATAAAATTTGGTGGGAATGTCAATGATAGATGCGGCAACCTAACCAAAAAAACAGAACTCAAATTAGCTGACTCAGAGTATCACCTGGTGGTAATTCCGAGAACTTTTTGATCAAGATGGTAGATCGCTCACTGCGCGAGCGATTTTTCAAACTATCTATTTCTGAAACACTGTTTTTACAACTGTCGATTTTGAAATTGGATCTCACGCATTAAGAATTGCATTGAAAAGATCACATATCTCTTAATATCTTTATTTCCATTCCCTTTCATTATTAATAGATAAATACATTTTCTTTTTATCGACAACATAGCTATCGTAGGAAAATTTTACAAAAACTTGAAAGGGAAAGAGTTCCTAAGCGTGGAACTCAAATACACTGCTAGAGATATCAGATTGCGTTGGAACTGTACAACTAATAGCGTGTTGCCAATATTTGCTAGCTACGTCTGCCTTTTTTTGTCCTTTTGGGGCATTGCCACGCAGGAAGCGTGCCCCCCGCCGATTCTATGGCTCCATGGCAATCCCTCTTTTGTGCAGGCCGAATAATTCATTTCGGCCGCGCAGGAGCAGACTTCGTGTCACGCTACGCCACAGCCTGTAGTAGCAACCCGACCTGTCATCTGAGCTATTGCACCGAATTCAGACGTGCCCAAGCACCGGGAGCACTGCAGTGGCCTAGCCGCTAGCAGTATCATCCTAGTGATGACTCAATCCACCTGCATCTTCCCAGTCGCGGCTAGCTTACGTGTTTCAGTGTTAACATTGCATCATCGCCGTGTTCGTCTGGAATATGCACAAACTCACGTACAGTGGACTGTACGACAATGGAAAAACGATTTATTTACCGATGAATCGCATACAATCTTACATGGAAATGTTGTATGAGAGTTTGGCATCGACGCAGAGAGAGATATGAACCACGCCACATGGCAGAAGTAAGAATTTTCGAAAGTGGCTCTATTATGGATTGGGCGATGATGTAATGTTAACGCTGAAATACGAACGCGATTTCTAGCTTTTAAACCTGCTTCATACAGTCGATGGCAAACAGTCTGATCACTAACGCGATTTTATTGATGAACAATGACGACAATTTCGTTTACCGTCTGATTCACGACAATAACAGGATTATTGAGAACTGATCTAACGATCTGTCTGTCCGCTAGTAATAAGTCGATTCTGATTGCTTCGTCTAGAAAATTGCGAATATTTCAGAAAATGAGCACGATTAACAATTGATTGACTTATATCCATACGGCTTGCAATATAACGCTAATTAAATCCTTCACGTAGCAGGGCAACAATTTGAGCTGCCTGCGCTTCTGTGAGTTATCTTCTTGGCATTTAAAAAAAAATGCACTTTCGATAGATTTATTACACCACTGAAGCTTCGGCAACACTTTGCGTTTAATCATAGCGAAGTTGTCGCGAATTGTAGTTGCTATGATTTGTAGTAAATTTGTCTCTAAAGGTATGCTGTACACGCGCTAGAGACAACTTCAGTACTTCACTTCAAATCACTCAGTAAAACAATTGTACTAATGGTTAAAACCATTTTAAAGAGAAAGTGCTAAACTTAATTTACAGTTAAAGAAATTTGTTACAGCTTTAAAATGCTTTTTCGAATATCGCTTCGCGACTATTTTTCATGGAGATATTTGAATTTGGTTTTTTACTGATTTTTAATAACTTTAATTTTGTTTGTGAGAAGCAGTAGACAAATTTCTAGATAGAATAACTTCGTTAAAAATCATCATATCGAAATGTTTTAAAAAACATTTTAAAGCTTAAAATCTCTATTGTTTAGATCGATATTTTATAATATCGTCTTACTGATATTTGATGAAATTACACATAAATGAAGATGCATCAAATCACAAAATTTTATACGAAATTTACGAAATTTTACGACGTGAATTAAATATTGCGCACAATGTTTTTTGAAAGGGTCGTTTTTGTTTCAATGTTGTATAACTCGGTGAAAAAAAATCGTACAAACTTCATAAAAAAATTAATTGAAAGTAAAGATTTACTCTTTCGAAAGATGTAAATCGCATTTATGTACAATTTTTAATTCGCGCCGTGGCACTTCGCAAATTTCGTAAAAATTTTGATATCTGATGCGTCTTGATGACGCTCGTACCACTTGCACATATTTGTTGTTTGAAAGAGTTCAAAGTTTTGGGTGGCGATACTTTTATTGATGCGTTTATCGCTCACTACAAACTCATCGTTGAACGTGTTCACCTTCATTGTGTTCACTTTCACATTGCCGTATCTTTTTATAGTGTCTCGCTCTCGCTCTCGCTCGCCAGCGCCTTTCACAAACGTAGTTCGATGTGATTAGAGTTTATCATCGCGCCTGTCAATATACGACTCACGAATGACTGTTTCGATCTCGCGCCATCGAAATCCATATCCAGCACCCACATGCATGAATCGTCCACTTACCGAATCCTTCAAACTCTTGAGCTTCGGGAAAATTATCACTAATTGTCTCTTGCCGATCGATAATCGCGATCGTTTTGCATTACTCTGCTCTTTCAAAGATTCTATGACTCGTCGCATCGTTGTTCGATGCTACGTTCATGCTACGTACTCTTCTTTGGTATTCAGCTGGATCGCTTGCTTTATCAAATCACGCTCCATGTTATCGTTTGTGTTGACTAACGATGTGTCTAAATCTTCTCATTTTATATCATTTACTTGATGACGTGATATTGATATCACACTACAACGATGACGATGTCACCGTTCGAACATTTTGTGACATGTCATACCATGTTGAATGTTCGCGAAAAATCTGGTCACATCACATGTACATTATTTAACAACGTCGCGTTTATATCAAATTGCATGTTATTGCAAATTGCGATGATGTCACCGCGAATATGCCGTGATATGTGACTTGTCGCGGCATAAATGAAAAATCTTTGATGATGCTAAATCTAATAAAGTCGTCGACGTTTGCGAAATTGTAAACATTTTTTTGTATTAAATCGCATTTTTTTGTATTAAATAAAACATTGATGTTATCGCGAGACGCGTCAAATAACAAATACGATGTGACAAATATCTTGAGTAAGATGAAAAGTATCTAGAGTATGATAAAAATTCAAATTGAATGTGAATTATTAGTTACACTATGAATAATAATATATATAGTATATGTAAAATAAACGAATATTTAAACTGTATGTTTCAGCATTTGAAATTATTCATTCCGTCTTTGCGACATTCATTTGTTCTTTTCCTTCCTATCTCCTTCATGATATCATTGATTACATGTAATCAATGATATTATTGCCCCTGGTAATATCGTTGCGCTCGCTTTAAAAGCATTATAATATAATCGAATACAATAGAAATAAAAAATATATATGTATATATTTTGCGTATGAGAATAAGTAAAATAAGTTACATAGGAAGTTGCAATGAGAAAAAAGATCGTAAGTATAGGATGCATATGAATCGCAACGGACGGCATAATGTATCGAGAGAAAGATGATATATGGCAAGTATATGAGATAGCTGCGACATTGCTGGCAACGGCGCTCAATATCTCAATGCGTACAACGGTAACTGATAACCAGATGCTCTATGCACAACAAAGGCTACTCTAAAATTTATTCTCGCGGCAATACTTTTGCTTTACTTTTTTTTATATACACCGACTGCCATAGATAAATGCCTGGCTAATAATAAAAATGTCTCGCTAAGCGAAGAATATTTTTCAACGTCAATCTTGTCCACGTCTTGTCTGCACGCAGATTCATCTTATATAAAACAAAAATTCTCTGTTTTAACATGAACTCCCTTAAAAAATTGTTAACAGTGAGACAAAAAAAATTTCTGCTATATAAAACAAAAATTCTCTGCTTTAAAATAAATTTCCTGCTTTACGTCTTGTCCGCACGCGGATTCATCAGTTGTATGTATTTAAACGGTATGTGTAAAATGAAATTCAGAGAGCCCTATAAATTTGAAAAAAATGATGAGAAGGAGGAGAATGTTCTTCTCATGGAGGCCGGCGAAATTGAGGAGGAGGATATCTCTATCGGCGAGGATGCTCCCACCGTAAAGGAGGAAGAAGTCGGGCATGAACTCAACGAGAACCTCCTGATTATTAATTTTATATTCTTATACGAATGACGAATTGATCGAGTTCATGCTCTTTCTTCGATTTCTTCGATTTAATTGATGAAAAGGAATTATTATTGTACATTTTTGTGTAATGTACTTTACTGCGGTGGTGGTAGAGGAGGTGGCAAAGGCGACAGAAATTGCCGCTTGAGCCGAAGAGACTACGTGGATGGGGGAAGTGGATCAGGAAGAGGATGATTAGGTAGTGAAGGTAGCGGGAGGTGGAGGTATCAGATAAGCATTTTGCATTTTGAATTTTTACTTCTTTTGTCTACGCAGCATTTCTACATTTTTACTTCTCTACATGCTTCCTCACCCTATCCCCCCTCCCCCCCACTAGCAAGTTCCTCTCGCAACGCCAGCACCGCCTGATGCCATCCAGGTGACTGTATCTGTGGTCCAGAACCTTCCTATATACTACTAATATATGTATATTTGAACTGTATATCCGATTATGAAATTATTCTACTTTCTATTATCTCTTCCTTAGTTCTTCGCTCATTCCTTGGCGATTTCATGTTACACCACGCCAGCTTTATCATAACGCCTAACGGTCATTGCGCTCTCATTGAATGTTCGCATTTGCACTCATTAATTCGATAGAATAAAAATCTTTGCGTGCGAGAAAAAAGAACGTGAAGTTAGAGAGAGAATACATCGGGAGAAAGAGAGAGAAAAGATGATAAGTATAGATAGTAAGAGATAGCGCACTCGATTGCTCTTATGCTATTAAAATATTAAAATTACGCTCGTATTATTGTATTGTTAAATCGCATAAAAATCGCAAAACAAATATCATCTTTTCATTAAAATCACGTGAGAGAAAATACATTTTCAACAATTTGTGACTACTATATATCAAAATTGTATTAATAATAAATGTGACGCATTAGAAAAATTGTATGAAATTTATGATAAAACTTCAATCATAGAATGAGAATTAGTAATGTGCGCTTTAGATGAAATTGTATATACTGCACACATACATTTAAAGTAAGAAATAAATGATGTTTTGTAAAAAAAATTGTATATTATGATACTTAAATATAAATTCTCAGTTTTTAAAATTATTTTCAGTTTCCTTTTTCCCTGCCTCTATTCAGCGATTTAGAGTTATACATGATAAGAAGGCGCGCAGTTTTTTCTCAAGTAAGTTAATCAAATTATTAAAAATTGAATAATAAAAAAATTATATCTATTTTTTCTGTTTTCTCCACAATCCTAAAATATTTTTTTCACTTCCTTCTATAACATCATCTGCTTGTTACGTAACTTCAAGATCTGCACGTTCATGTTTTTTTTCATATCATTTTAAAAATCTTTGAATAAATACCGTATCTATTTAATAAAATCGCGTACAAGAAGAAAAGAGAACGTGGGAGGGAATACAATGGGAAGAAAAGAGCGCGAATACTATGATAAGTATAGAGTCCACAACGGATAGGATAGAGAAGACAATTGGTTAGAAAAAGAATGCAACGCGGTGAGAGAGAGACAAAGCAAAATCCCCCTTCCCCTTTTAACACGGATTCCCGTGACGCGCTTCCCTTCCCTCGGATCCAGCGTTTGTGATGTACTTTCCTCTCTCTGACCTCTCTCAACACACACACCACACACACACACACACACACACACACACACACACACACACACACACACACACCCACACACACACACACACAACA
>Ga0157363_1003451_pt1 | contig 14287 bp, 9 predicted proteins | sample AttsexASBM1_FD_111477 | JGI IMG/M metagenome (GOLD analysis project Ga0157363, IMG submission 111477) | Fungus gardens microbial communities from leaf cutter ant in Ribeirão Preto, State of São Paulo, Brazil - Atta sexdens ASBM1 | ecosystem: Host-associated > Fungi > Mycelium > Unclassified ...
AAAATGATAGTTTTTGAGATGTTGTTGTTGTAGCAAATATGAATGATATTATCATCCAACAGTTGGTTCCATTTAATATTTTCCTTTCTGTTAATTTGTTACGGCGTTCTATAATTCTAATATTTCAATATTACCGATTTGGCACATAGGTTCGCGTCATGTCGGAACCGAGCAATGTACCACCATTATGGAGCACAGCTTATGTGGCTGGTCTGCTTGGCATATCAAAGGATCAAAGTCAAGAAGCGACACAGGATATTGTGCCACCATGGCAGGTGACTTTCCCGCAACCAGCGAGCGACTATCTCGCCTTCCGGCGTAAGCTCGATCAAAATAGCGTTAGCCTGGAGAACGTGATCGTGCGCGAGTCTGAGCAGTGCTTGGTGGGCACGGTGAAGGTACGGAATCTGGCTTATGACAAGGAGGTCGTGGTGAGGGCCAGTAGCGACAGCTGGTCCACCCACGAGGACGTGCATTGCACGTACGTAGCGCAACCGGGGTCATCAAGTTCCCTCATCCTGTACGATACCTTCCGCTTCCGGCTCACCTTGCCGGTGACGTCGAACGTCATTGAGTTCTGTGTGAGATATCGCACTGATGGCAAAGAGTCGTGGGACAACAACGAGGGCAAAAATTATCTGGTTAGCAAAAAACAGGAGGTAAGTATTTTAAAAAGATTATTTAAAATCTCTTAATATGTAAAGAATATTAAATTTATCCGTGATATAACTTCTATTTGCAGTCCTTGTGACGCTGCACACTATCCATGACTGACTGACTGACATATTTCGTAAAAATTACGTAATTTTATTTACGATCGTACATATATCCGGATGATATTCATTAAATATTTGTCAAATAGCGGTTTATTGATTTTCAATCCACGGTTTATTGATTTTCAAAGATATTATTCATGACTAATAAATGTTCTCTATAATATATACATTGCGTTCTTTGCGCAGTACTAAATATTTTTAGATTTTTATTTTATTTTGTTAACGCTCAGAAACTGGAACTATATATATATATATATATATATATATATATATATATATATATATCTCATAAAATTTTTCCTCTCTTTTATGTATAGAAAAATTGGTAGGTCAAATAAATTCCGAATTTTTTTTTTTAATTAATTGTAACGATGCGCAGAGAATTGAGACACCTTATACCGATGCTTCAGCCTCGAGTACCAGCCGCACGATGTGATAACAGCCAGACGACGAAATGCGACGGGCTCTCCAACGGAACGAGGGACGGCAGTGTGCCGCAGATCGCGGAAGCTACCAGGTTAAATATGCGTACCTGGAGCGAGTTCGCATCTTGGCAGCACCTGGCCAACGATGCTCCCTATTGGTGAATTGACCGGCGATGAGGTCATGCCCCCTCGTCTCGATATCGAAATCATGTACGAAGCTGTACAAACTCCTCCAGTTTTTCTCATCTCGGCGACTTCGCCAAGACGTAGATCACGCGGGACCACGAGCAGGAAGCATCTCGCGAGGCACGTGAGTCGCCAGGGACGTAGGAACGGAGAGGAATAAACGCGAGGACGTGAGAAGAGAAGCTGTGCGATGATTCTCGAATTGAGAACGAGGAAACAAGAGCGTGCGCGTGCGAGAGAAAAAAACAATCGGGAGAATGATAGCACGGGCAGCAGAGCCGGACGACGCCAAGCGTTGGATAACGCAATCTACACGGTAAGCCCCGATTCTCCCCTTATCTTTTCTTTCGTATAAGAATACTTCGCCGAGTTTTAACATTTATTTTCGCACTGGGCGATGGCCTGAAAGAAAAAGGTGATTTGCGTGATAAAATGCTACTTAAACAAATCTGCTGAGTGAGCACTAAATGTTCGCGATAGAACTGAAAACCTGCATAGACACAATTTTTATAATTAGATTTATGTTACTTGTAATATTTTTATGAATGACATGGAAAGAATAGTTTTGCGCTAAAGAATCCAGAAATTTAACTAAATATAGATCTGAAAATAATTTTATTAGTCATTAAAATAATTATGTAGAACGCTAAACATTGACAATTATATAAAAAAGTTTTAACATTCTAGAAAAATTAGTTTAGCGTCCGATAATTATTTTAATGGTCCGAACAGAATTATTTTTAGACCTGTATTTAGTTAAATTTTTAAGTACTTCAATAAAATTGTTGGTTCTGTATACGCAAAACATTCGATTTTTAATAATTCTATTAAAATAGAAACTTTTATATTGAACGCGTATCAAATTTCGAAGCACGTTTTGTAAATTTGATTCTTCGACAACTTTCACTGCCATACTCGTTTTAAGCTGAACGGATCTATTCAAGTGCTCGTATCCTTACACTCCTTACACGTGCTTGAAATAGCAAGTATTTTTATAGGCTGATCCATGCACGTACAAAGTATGAAATGAGAATTATGCAGTTATATACCGATGTATCATATTTAAATGCAATAAGCAGTAACGTCAGCAAGATGTTCTTTGCTTCTTAAGGGATTATAATATTTTCGAATTTTAATGAAGCATTTCAAATATGCTCGTGAGTACGTTACTATTTTCAAGTTCAATAAACATGGAGAAATATTTTTGACAGAAAACAGTAATTAAATAATGAAAATATTTTTATATTATAATGCAAATAAATAACAATTTAAACTATTATTATTTAATTATTTTTACTAACTAATTAAAATCTTTATTTCTACAATGAAAACATTTAACTTCTTTTTCCTATGATAATATAAAAGCTTAATTTGGAATTAAAATATCAGTTTGCTACATATTTTAACTGCATATTTTTTTTCTTAAATAAAAATAAATTTAAGGACAAAAAATTATTAAAACACAGTATACCAATCACATTTAACTACATTTTTTTCTTTCAAACATAAAGTTAAAAAGAAAACATTACATTAAAACGCGAGAACTCATTGAACATTACAAAATGAAAACTCATTGCTTCCACTCTCTAAACTTACGACGACTGTTCTATCTATTTATGTACCTCGTCTCGCGCGCGCACAGACGGAATAGTACCACGCTCCCACGAGCTATTATTAACCGGCAAGTGCAACGAGCTTCTTTTTAAGCATAGTCGAAAGCTCTAGGAAGAACAAAACTTTGATCTTGTCATTATCTTGGCGTTTCGCACGCAAATTGCACTGCGCGATCGATCGAAGCATGATCGCGAAATCGCGAACCTCGCAAAATTTCGAATGGCCTTTCTCGCTGCTCGAACGTTTGAGACTTTCTCTCTATAAATAACGTGGTCGACCGTCGACGGCGTCGTGTGCGAGACAAGCGCGATAACAGACCCGACCGACGAGGAGAGTCGCGCGACTCTAATCGCCTTAACGAAAGGTTGTTACCACGCAATGACATGGCACGCCGATTTCATTCCCTCCCGCATATGTTCGTGCCGCATCTTCTTTCATCTCTCGTTCTTCATTCTCGATTCGTCTTTGTTTTGTCTCTCTATCGTCGTGTTTATAGATCCATCGCGTCGTGATGCATGTATGAGCTATAAAAAAAATAGAAAAATATCACGAACTTGAAAATAAAGAAACTATTTTCTCTAAAGATTTCCTTTTCGATTTGAAAATTACGGAAAATGAAGTATTTGATCGACTTATTGCAGATAATAAAATAAGCTAGAAGCACATAAAAAAATATAAGCAATAAGAAAATATAAGCAATACTTAAGATGCAGTAAGAGAATCGGCTAATCACAGTACAGAATGTAAAGTAGTTCTCTACTGTGATTGGCCGTTTTGTTTACTGCTTACGTCTTATTGCCTTACGTTTTTTTTGTGTTTTTCGCTGTGTTTAGTTTTTGATAAACTTTGATAATTAATGAATTGGATCCTAAACTTAGCTTTCGAGACATATTCTACAGCAAAATTTGAAATTGTGTAGAAACGCAAAAAAAATCTATTTATAGAATAGGTGTTACGAATTCGATGGAATCAAGTTGGACGCATCCAATAAGCGAGCCAAGTATTAATCTTTCGATAAATGTTATATAAATAACGCAGAAGTCACGAGTGTGAATGAAGGGGAAACTGGCCTATGTGGTATCGTCGGGATGATAGCTTTTAATTGCTTTCCTGAAGGAATGTATGTATATTTACGCATACATTCATTCATTTTGTCGGTTTTTTCTTGTGCCAGTAGTGCAAACGTTGCCGATAGTGCAAACTTACTACATTTTCTGTCTGAAAGCCATGCCGCAATTCATTAACGACATTCCAAATACTCTTACTTTCTTATTCGAGGCAAAGGCTGCTCACCTAATAGTAAAATTACACCAATAATTATAGTTTCTCACTCAACAACATAAATGTAATATAACACAAATTATACGTAACAGCTGTTTATATTGTTACGTAAGAAATTATAATATTGTTGTTATGTTTATATTGTTGGTGCTTATTGGGTTATAGAAAAGATCGCATATCATCGTTCGAAAATTTTGAAATTATGCAGGGTCTATAATAGGAGACATAAATCTTAAGTCATACGAAACCGATACAACACAGTTTGCATTCCAGCAATATTACAGTAACGTAGGAAACGTTGCAATGTTGCTGCTATTTTCTGTATTGTATGTGAGAATTAACTTTCAATTTTTTAATTAATCACACTGTCGAATGTAAGAAAACTAATCGATTGTGATTGATTAATTTCTTACGACATAAGACTTGCGACTCTTGTTGTAAGTTCTACAGCAACGGCAAGTATTTCGAATCATTTTCACGGCCAAAAAGGAAGCAAAGATGTCCTTGACACACTGCCAATTAGCACATCGTTTCGTGCATGCTGTTATAAGTATAACAAACAAAACTGATCTTTTCCAAGCCCAATATGTCCTCGACCCTGATCTGTCCAAACCGAGGTACTCGAAATGTATGTGTATACCGAGACAGATTTGTATTCAATTTGACTCGTTCGACGGCTCTATTCGAGATTTGCGAAACCCGACCCTGGTGCGAACGCGTTAACCCACTTCACTCTGGTGCCGCTAAATCCGTCTACATTTGCCAGCACGATGAGCTTTCTCGCGATGTCGTTTGGCAATGGACAAAACAAGTGGCTTTAATGCTTATATTTTCAGGCATGATAAAAGGAGAGGATGTAACAAGAAAAAAAGCTATGAAGAATCGCGATTTAAAGAGATGTAATTATTACCGTAATTTGCAGATTTGCAAAATTCCATGATTTACACATTCGAATAGTCAAGAGACAACGAATAGTCTTAAATTTTATTTTATGAATGTATTAAGATCCTTCTGTGATGTTATGTAATATCAATAATATTAATTTTTCCATAAATTCTGGAGATGAAATAAACATTCACATATAATATTTCAGGAATTTTTGGAATAAAATATATCATCTAAAAAAATTCATACATTCATAAATTTAAATCGGAGATATTTTTAGTTACCTTAAAATTATTAAAATTAATATTAAATTTTCTTTTTATTGTAATATATATCAATAAAATTATTTTTCTTATATGAATTCTAAAAAAAATTTCTTATTCTTTAAACGCTTTTCCGAAGTAGAATTACTTCAGACATGAAAGATTTAATTTCGCTTAAAAATTAAGTAAACGCGTTATGTCAATGCCGGGAGGTAACCATATTTTAAAAGTACAACGCCGTGTATCATTTGCCGTCGGTATCATTCATTACGTACATATTTATCCGTGAAGATATGTACAGGACGCCTCAAATGAAAATATTATTCTGGATTTCAATAAATATGAATGAAAATATATTTCAAATGGAAATCCGCTTGAAATATTGGAACTCTACATTAGCACTGTATTCTCTCGCCTTTCTCTTTTTACACTATTTGCTATTTTTAACACTTATTAATTTGATTATTATTTCTTATTAGTGTAACACATTATTATACTTAGATATTTCTTTAATGTTTGTTAATTATTGCAATATTAATGTATTAATACTTATTATTACGATATATTAATTATATTATTATTATTATTATGATATATTAACATTTAACATCATCGGGAATTTAATTTTTCTCTCGATTATACTGTTATATCGTTATTATATTCCTTATTTGCGAAGAGTATCTGGCACCGCTCGACAACATCCGGCAGTATATGTATAATTTTTTGATGCCAAACAATCCGATGGCCTCTTAACCTTCAGATGTACGATGCAATTATCACCTCGTTTGAAAGTTTTATACACAACGCAATTACATATTGCTCTCGAGTATAACACGATAAATATAAATCAGAATATAATTTCTCGGTAACCCGATATCGCTGTAGTTGCATATGCGCGATAAGAAAAGTTTCAGGAATAATTTTAATCCTTGAAGTGCATCAGAGGGTTGAACTCTCGTTCGCGAGCGAAACTTTCTTTATCTGTACGTTTCTCAACATTGAGACAGTTTAGCAATGAATTGTATCTCCGGTGCGGAGGAAGTGCGCGACTTCTGAGATATCCTGTAGACATTATTCGAGGCGTGGTTGCGAGAAGTAGTGGCGCAGGATCGTGTACACCGTGCGTCCGTGCCGCACCGCGGTCACGCCGTATGGCGTACCACGCCTTGGTGATCACCGAGAGCGAAAAAGAGAGAGTGAGTGAGAGAGGGAGGGAGAAAGAGAGAAAGAAAATGAAAAAAAAAAAGCTTTAAGACGTCTAGACGCGTGGGACGGACCGGGGTAATCTCGACTTCTCGACAACCTCGAGCGGTTGGTGCTCGTTGCCTGCTTGCTCGCACTTTGCATGCGTTCTTGTATATGTAATACATATCTACGTACGCGACACATACATTCCGTGTCGTGGGGAAAAAGACAACTGTTTTAATTGCTGAGCATTGTTAACCCTGGAAATCTCAGCCGGTGGTCGCCGAGACCTCTCCGATGCGTTTCAATTCCATCATCGAGACCAAAAGCGCTTTTAATCATATTTGAACCAGTCTATATTTCTTAATCATATTCGAACTAGTCTATGCCAACGAAAGGAAAAAGAATATTAAGTTTTTTGACAACGTCTTCTTAGTAATTATATCTTATCGGTTATATTACATAAATTAAAAAGAAAATTATCTCTAACGTCAAATTAAACTAGTGATTAGTTTTTGAAACTGGGTTAAAACTCGATGCAACGACATGTTATGCATTTTAAATATAGATTGATTGGATTTACCATGGCTTGGAATATATCATTAATCCACTATTTTCTATTTTCATAATTGCAGAAATTTTCATGCAGATTCTTAAAAATATTGCATTTTTTATTGATCGTATCTCATTGCGTTCAGAAGATGATATAGAAATTGAGCTTAAATCCTGTTTGCTATATATAATATACTGAAAAAAGTCTGGTAATAATGAAGCCTAGATGATACTTAGTAAATACAATGTTATAGTAAATACAATGTAACGTAAATGTAACATGCCAGCTCAAGAGGATAACTCCATAAAATAACTGTAATACAGTGTGTTATATTACAGTTGTTGAGTTATTAGAAATTTGGAAAAATAGTTTCAATTACATATACTTATTATATTAAATATATTAAATATATAATATTATAATATTAAATTAAAATTAAAATAATTAAAACTAAATATTATATTATAGTTTCTAAATATTATATTATATTTCTATCTATTACCAAATGATTGGTTACTTTTATTACGTTTAGTATTTTTATTAAGTATTACAACATACGTAATATACGTAAAGAATAATTCTGTTAAGGTATTTGAAAATTTTATTAGATATAGATCTGAAAATAATTTTGGATATTTTTAGATCTGAAAATAACTATCAAAACAATTATATTAAAAATTAAAAAATGATTAGCAATATTGCAAACAGTTTTATCATTCTAGCAATCAATTTGCTGCGTCATAGATTAATTATTTTGATTTAACAAAATTATTTTCAAATCTATTTAGCCAAATTTTTAAATACTTCAAAATTATACTTTCCGTGTATGTATATTATAAACAAAATACATTTAATAACTATTACCTGACTTTTTCCGCAGTATGTTCTATGACAATTATTATTTTGTTGCAATTATACTTAACGCACATTTTCGATTCTTATTTTCATGTTATATATTATTAATATTAGTCGAAGTTGCGCGTTGTCTTATCATATATCATTACTGTTACAGGTTTTAGCATCCGCGTCATCGTACGACCGGTTCATGAAAATCATTCAACGTCTGCCTCCAGCTACAAACATCAGTGACCACGCTCACCAATGCGGACATCATTGTCGCACGTTTTTTTCTCAAACGTTCTCTTCTTCCTCCTCCGTTTCTTCATTCCTGGGGATTTCGGTCTGTGAACAGGAATCCGTCTTGAGCTTCCACCCTCGACCCAAATCTCGCTGGTCTCGTCATATCGGCCAATGTTATAGTTCTGTAAGCTTTCTCCATTTCTTCCTTCTTCTTCTTTTTCTTCTTCTCTTCTCTTTTTCTATCTTTCATTTCTTCCTCTCGGCACTGTCAATACTATCTTCTCTGCGGAACACAAGTCATCGCCCGAGTGTGTCAATTATTTTTTATAACGGGAGACAGGAAACGTGTGTGGGTCTCGTGAGGTAACTAGCATTGCGAGATTACTGCGCAAAAAATTGTATCGCAATGTGCCTTAGAGTGCCTTAAGGAATTATAGAGGTTTGTCTCATATGCTCAGCGTCGTCTAAGCAATGTAAGCTCATAAAACGATCCTTGCAAGTCTTTCCACGTTCTTTAAGCCTATTATTGCGTTATTTGAGCAATCGTATTATCGTTATCGAGTCGTTGAAAAGTTTTATTATTAACAACTGCGAGAAACATAAGGCAGATACCGTTCGTAGTCGATGTGAATAGTAGTAGGAAACGACGAAATGATAACTGTTAACGGCAGGTTTATTTTGTGACCGATGCTATATGCCGTGTCTTTTATAGTTCCTCTTTCGACACGTACCATTTTATTCGATTAGAGAGCAATAAATCATAGCTTCGCACGGTGGATACGAAATTTCGACGGTCGTTACACCGTACTGTTAGAATATCCGAATTGAGAAAATAAACGATATCAGATATACCTTGTGAAATGAACTACTATTAAAGCGCAACTATATCTATATGTATTTTAACTATCTTTGGCTTTCACTTTTCACAAAGAATTTTTTAACGAAGATTATTGTTTTATATACATGTATATACAGAGTGAGCGTATACGTGATACATGTATGTACACACGCGTTTTGCGGACCATCTGCTTGCTTGAATCAACGCGTTTAAGCAAGTAGAATTTCAAAATAAATAGAACAAGCGAATGAACTGTGATAATACTGAATGAGCCTATCGACATCTCGATTACATCGTATATGAATGAAACGTACGCAATTACTATTAATTCGTGCGACTACTATTAATTCGTGAATATATGTAAAAAGAAATTCTATAATGAATGTGTACATGAGTTGAATTATCATACTTGATATTTTCTTCCGAAGTAACTTTGTAAAAAACTTGTATAATGTTTCGATTGTGAAACGTCAGTTTTATTCAGGTATTCATGAGTTAGTAGTCAGTGCGATCGCAAAGGCTCGCGTCGAAATAGCAACGGCGGAGTGGAGCATGAATGCTTGTGAACTCATGATCATCTTTCGATACTTTTTGGCAGCAAACATTTCTTGCCGATCAATTCTTATCTCTTATCTGGCGGGCTTCTATATATGAAACATCCTGTAAAGTTTCTTTGAAGTCATTTCTGACTCTAGCTCTTCCAGCATGTTCAAAACGCTGCCACTTCAATGTCTGTACCTGTACTTCTTCAAGCCTCTCGTTTGAAATTAAATGCATGTCTCTTTAGCTAGTGTGTGGGGTTTAGCACGGAAATACAATGCCACCCGCATTGTTAAACGAAAGCAATATTCGAATGCTCAGAGACCTGAGTTTTGCTTTCAGGAAACGAGAGAGCAACCGGAGGCGGCACTGCTTTCGCGATGAATGAGAGAGTGCTTTAAGTTGCAGAATTGTTGGAAAGAAACGTCGGCATGACTACGAGAAATACCAGATTCCACCTGGTGATTTGCAGACGCCATTCTACGCGTCCTGCATCAGGCTTTCATAGCAGCACTGTAAACGGAACTGCTTTCTCTGCTCGTAGGGATTCTTTGCAGTTCTATTCTTCAAAGTAGATAACGATTGATATTCCACTTTCGTTACGCTTTCTCAGCGAGATAGATTTTAACATCAAATTTTTCAATAAACAAATCAAATAGAAATTTATTATTTCTATTTTCTACTATTTCTTTTGTTATTCCTTTCCTTTTCTTTCTATTTCATCTTTCTTTTTTTTTCTTCAATTCTTCTCTCGTTCTTTTATCTTCTTTGTTTTTATCTTCTTTCAATGCGAATTAAAAGAAGCTACGAACAAATGTATTGGAAAAACGTAGATTGATAATTTTATTGCGAAGAAGCCAGTTTGTGCACCGGTTCTGCTGCTCCAGTTCAAGTGTCTGTTCGTCGAATATCAGTCGTTAGTCAATATAACGAGACCTCACGCTAGCGTGTGTATGTACATATATGCGTTATTTCCTTTCGAGAGCCGTAAGACTGATAACTTAAATCACGTACATAATGTAAATAATATACGTACTCATTAAGGATTTTAATTGCATCTCGATGGAAATTTTAAGCATCTCTTATCTTACTGGACGATTACCGAGATATTTCTTCTAATAAGTAGATCACGTCTCTGTAGATTTTTTTATCATGTTATAAGTCCTCGTTTCTGTATTTTTATTAGCCACTTGTAATATTTAATAATTTTATGTGTGTATCTTCCAATATATACTAGACATACTATAACATCTATTAAAGTTAATGTTACGGCGTTGTTTTACCGAATCTTTTATCCGAATTGTGTGGGTTAAATATTATTCTATTTTTACAGAGCGTAGTCATTATATATTGTATACATTTTATCATTGTTGGTTGTTATTAATTAGGATGTACTACCTGAGTAAAAGTACACAAATTACATATGTTCATTACACTGGATCGTACGTATATACATACATTTGGGTACCACATTGTAAATATATCAATAAATATTATCTCTTTTGCAATAAAAATTATAGTAATGATTATAATATGATGATATTATCTCTTATTATTTATTCTAATTATTCCTCAATTCTCATTATCTCGATAATTTCATATAATTATTCTTTACTATTTATTGAAATCGTTAGAATTAAATTTGAGAATCACATTTATTGAAATCGTTGGAATTAAATTTGAGAATCGCATTGATATGCTTTCGTATATGATTTTTATGGCCAAACAATATTCTCAATCCAATCAAGATAACAACTAACTTTAGTATATATCGCGGGCGATGATTTAAAGGCACAAAACTTGCCGAAGCTTGTCACACCAACGATGCTGTACATGCAGTAAGGTTCCGCAAGAATTCTTTGCAACGGACCGCCACTATCACCCTACAAATATACCAAATTAGACTCTATTCCAATCTTTTCACAATTCTTTAAAATACATTAGGATCTTTAAAATATATGATTATATTTAATAGTAAGAATATTACTGATATTTTTTAAAAATAAAATTTATCAAATTTAAATATATTAATTTAAATATATTATGTGTAGTTATTCTTTATAATACATAATGTATATATTTACTGATATATCTTTAAAATTACACATATATAAATTTCTTTAGTCTTTAAATTAAAATTGAGGACTTCGAAAGTCGAAATAAATTCAAAAATATGTAAAGAGTATGATGTATAACAAAATCCTTAATCTGAAGAATATGAAATGTTTTATTTTCAAAAATTTATTTTAAAAAATAAAAGATTTAAAAATAATTTTAAACAATTTTTCACCTGACAAGTGTCTTTGCCGCCTTCCATTATACCAGCGCAAAATAAGCTCGATATTAAACCATCAGGTAGCCGCCGAGTACCAAGATCCTCAGCATAAGTCTTTTTACATTCATTTTCGGAAATATAGTTCAATTGGACTTTCATCAATTCGTTGCTGCCAATACTGGATTCTGAACAATATCTCACATCATATCTCTCAATATGCAAAAAAAGAATATAAATGATATAAAATTACTCTTATTAAACTTTTACTATTATTAATTTTTTACTATTATTAAATTTAACATAAACATGAAAATTAAAATAATAATAAAAATAATAATAATAAAAATAATAATAATAAAAATAGTTTCATGATTCTAAGAATAAATCAAATATAAATAGAATGCCAATGAAGCTCTGTGATTGTTGATGCATAAATAATATATTTATAAGGCGATAAGATAAATGTTTCTGGATTTCAATTCTCCTCAATGCGGAAGTCAAGTACAAACTAGTTTGATTCCGAATTGAAACATTTTCTATTAACTTTATTGATAAGTATATTTCAATTGTTTGCGAATCTTATCGCCTTATATATTATTTACGCATCAATAACCGCGAAGTTTCACATTTTACTTACTATATTTGTAACAAAAAAATTTAAGTCTAATCTGTAATAAGTTCTTTGTTTCCTGTTTCTTGCCTATTACCGCTTTTTATCTTTGCTCTTTTTATCTCATTGTCTGTTTTTTCTGTTTTTTCTCTATGTCGACTGAGATAAAAATGATGAACTTCAAACAAGACAATAAAAAATATGATTATCGATAAAACAGTCGCAAAAAAGTACAAAGTAAAACGCTAGAAACAGGAAGCAAAAAGCATATTGTAGATTAGATTTTAAAAGATATTGACCATAGGATGTTTTCCCAAATCCAGAGGCGATAGCACTTTTTCCTGGTAGCTGGGATTCTATTTCGAGGCACGCAGGTCTCACTTGAGGATTCAACTTCAATGGTTGTTCAAGCTTGAGTAATGCTATATCGTGGTAACTGACCGAAAATTTGTAATCTGGATACTTAATTCTTTCCACGACGTTCCTCTCCTGCATAGCATCGCCGGGAGTTAACAGATTAATTAAGCCGACTCGCACTTTGCTTGCAGGACCCCTAAGAAACACGTAGATGTAATTTAGTAACAGAATACAGTTTTTTCATCCATTTCTGCGTAACGTTCATGTTTCCGAGCAGCACATATTGAATATTTAAAAATTGTGCTTGTATTCTCAAAGAGCAATTGTGATTGTAAAGTTTTAAGCACGTCTCTGCAAAGAGATATTATATTGTTTGTTGTTGTGAATATTTGTATTACTTTAAAATTGAAACTGAACGAATAGTCCTGTCCTAATATAAGTTTCTATTTCATATCCAAAATTGATGATAATATAATAATGATGTAAGTGCAAAGAAATAATTGTAACAAAATTATTACTTGTCCGGGGATTCCATACAGTGCGCCGCTGTCAGAATAAAATTTTCGGAGATGATGCTTCCTCCGCATTGCCAGGATACATCTTTGCCATAACCGATCACTGCCTATGATATGGAAAATACTGTTCTGTTAATTATTTTGATGATTAAAATGTTACATGGAAATCTATATTGTGTTATTACAAGGGATTTTCCAAATGACACGTTTTTAGGATCGCATATAAAAGCAAAAATTATTGCTATGCAACGTGTGACAATAAAATAGCAAAAATTATTAGACAAATTAGTTAGCTAGTTTATTTAACAAAAATATAATAAAATTTAATATTTGCAATTATTATTTTCTATTTTTAAAAATTGTAGGGACATGTACAAAAATATATTTTACGCATGTATTAAAAAAATTTTTTTTATTATAAATTTTATATTTTTAAATTTTATGTTTTTCTGCATATTTATGAATACTTTAATTTTATATGAGCATAAATTTTATATTACATTGTTACGTAATATTATATTAGTGATAATTATTAATCATCATCATTTTCTATTAAATAATTAAAATTTAGAAAACAATTTTCATTGTCTACAAAAAAAATGTTAATGCTTATATGTTTGTCACAACATTCGACAACATTATATTCTTCATTATTTTGCAGATTGCGGCGATAAATACGTATTTGCTCTCACCATATGCGGAAATTCCGCATGTTTCGCTTGGATTCCGCCGATGATTAGAGGTGTCTCAACAACGGAGCAGCGGGAGACTTTATTCGAGTTGGCATTGATACGTAAAGTCGGCGAGTTCTCGATTTCGTAAACTAGATCGGCGTATTCTTTACATTCTACGAAGAGGCGAGGATTATGCAAATTGGGAATTATGCAGATCATAGCGGAACATG
>Ga0157363_1003452_pt1 | contig 14286 bp, 9 predicted proteins | sample AttsexASBM1_FD_111477 | JGI IMG/M metagenome (GOLD analysis project Ga0157363, IMG submission 111477) | Fungus gardens microbial communities from leaf cutter ant in Ribeirão Preto, State of São Paulo, Brazil - Atta sexdens ASBM1 | ecosystem: Host-associated > Fungi > Mycelium > Unclassified ...
GAAATGTGAAGAAAGATTTCGAGATAGTTGGATATGAATTATTTCTATGTAGGGTGTTCCAGAAATTTTAAAGATATTTTAGGCAACCTTGATTGCAAATTTATTTAAGATAAATATTTAATATAATTTTCACATTAATATTGCAATCAATTTTACTGATATATAATTATATATGTTATATATAGTAATCCTTCGGTACACATTATGGGAACAGCACGTCTAGGTATTGGCATATCTAACTAATTCAATTGTCTGTAACTTTTAAAAAAATGAAATGAAAAAATGAATATTAAAAAAAAAATTTATTTTCAATCGAAATATATATCTTTAATAAAAAAAAATTATAAATAATAGAAAAGGCATTAGAAAAAGAAATGCTATACTTAGAAGCATCGAAAATTAATATTAAAATACTATAAGAAATATTAATAATTCTAATGGAAAGAAGATTTAGTCAATGAATGATTTTGTAAAAATTAGAATGTTTGTCAATTGATTCTGAACGTTTCAAATTTTACGCGGAAATAATTTTGAGGCATATGATGGTAATACAGTCCAATGCTCGCTCGATGGCAGACCGGAAATGCCGTTTCACCCCCGCATTTTGCGATATCAAAGAGTAGCAACGAACGCGTAGGACTGCAATGCAGTATCCGTTTTATGGTTATTATCGGTGCACGGTGTCCCTTATCAGTGTGCAAATTGCACCGGCAAAATATTCATAATATTCACGAAAATGGGGAAGACAGATGCTGATTATCGATAACACATCATCTTTCAGGATTGCTAGAGGATAGTTCCACTCTAAAATCTAAATGTAAATATTGAAATATAAAATTTTACTTGCTGAAACTATTCGTTCATTTGCTATAACCATGTAAATAAAGAAATGAAATTTTCCAGAAAAATTTAAATGTTTTAAATTATTAAAATTATGTATTTTAATTTTAAAATGGAATTTCGATAATAACGAATTATGAAAGAACAAAAGTATACTTTTGAGATATGCTTTCTTTCTTTTTCTTTATATTTTCGCTCAATTTTGCAAGCAATTAAAAAACTCCAATTTCGTTATCTCATTGTTATAGCGGTACGTATTGTATAAAAAAATCATTGTTAATGTCATTGTTAATGTCTTACAAGTTGGCGTTAATACAAATTTTATAAAATTGTAGATGAAATAAGAAAATATAAATTGCAATTTTAAAGAAACAAGCTCAGGGATATGCACCCTTATTAATTTTTTAAACCTTATAAATGGAAGATGGTTATAATTAAAGAATACTTCTCGTGAAGTTTGCATGAAAAGCATACTCGTTTGAACGTACGTCGATTACGAATGAACGCTTCGTATAGGGATTATGAAAGCTTAATGTTTAAATACTTTATGCTATACTTAATTTCAAGCTACTTTACACTTTGCGAAGAATCTTTCTTTTAAGATATTGTAAACTGGAAAAAAAACTTTTTATCGACAATTTTTTCAAAGAGTTGCAAATGCATAAAAAAGTATATATATTAATATTATATATATTAATTCACATAATATTAATATGTATAAATACACCTGTGTAATATCTGTGTAAAAAATTATCAGTGTAAAAATGCATAAAGATAGATATTCATTACGTTACTCGCTGCAATAAAATTTTCAGGAATAATCGCGACTGTAATACATTTTTAGTAACTCGGGATGCGCCGTCGTGTATTTTCTACAGGGTGCTGAATCGAGTTTCTCGCTGATAAATTGTTGCATTTATCATCCGGCGTGATGTCAAGGGACGGTGCTGCGTCAGTTTAACACGGTAGCTTTGGTACCGAGAAGAAAAACACGGATTCACTGGCGTGGTACGGAGAGTGCCGGCGTCGAGGCGGAGATTTCTTTATCGGCGCTTAGATACCCTACTTTTCCGGATGTAGCAAAACAAAACGGGGGCCACACGCGCCAAGCACTGTCCGATTCCCGCGTTCGCATCTTCTCTTTCATCACGTGAGCGTATGGCCGGCCTCTGACCTCCTCCCCTTGCCGCCCCGTTAAAATTTTCTTTGCTCTTTCGTTCTTTCATTTATCCCGGGCACCCTCATGCTCCTCTCCCTCCATCATTTCCGTTCGTTTTAATTAGAACGGTGCCGCATCGCTTGTTTTAACGGGCAGTGAATTTCTCGGGGACGGTTTTAGACGCTGGAGAGAATGTGAAAATGAAAGTGTGACGCGCGCGCTCTAAAATTGCCGCTCTAAAAGCTCGCGAGGTTCGCTTGATAGAGCCTGGTCACGCAATCATTGGTGCTTTCTGGCGGTGTGTTTTAATAATCTGTCCACTCAACCTCCAGAACGGAGGATCAACGTCCCCTTCAATTTTCCCGGACGAGAAAAGCAAACCCTTAGGGTTTACATCACGCTCCTCTTTTCTGGCCGATTTTACACAAAATGGGATAAAAGGATCTAAAATGTAGTCCATTTAAACAAACTTAATAGTAAAATTGTAGACTGTATCTTAAAGAACATAATTGTTACTGAAATAATTATTTCATTATTATTCTCCATATATTTTTCTTTCTTTAATAACATAAAACTTGATCGTTTTTTTCACTTAATAAAAATAAAAGTTTAAAAATTGAGTATTTTTTAACTTGTTTATATTTGTCTAAAGTATAATACAGACTGTATCTTTAAAGTGGAGGAGAAGCTACGATATTTTAAAACTTCTTTTTTCTCTTAACAACAGAAGAAAGGAATAAAAGATTTCCGATGTAATCTATAACAATTCACTCATTTCAATATTTAGAGAAAATGTCAAAAGGAAGGTAGCATTTGCTGAATGCATTGAAGACATTTATAATCGATCACGTCGATGCACCATTTTTCCCGAGAAGAAAAGACCTTCCGTCGATGGAAGATTAGCTAAATCCATCTCGGCTTAGAACAGTCGGATGCTGACCGCGTGTCTTCAGCGTGTCAATTTGTGTCAATCCTGGACAACGAGACGATGATGGAGACAGGGCTCGATCAGCCGCGCTGCTTGCACGTGGGTATGCACGTAATACGTAATATCTGGGTAATCGTTACGTAGATAGGGATCAATGCCAAAGCAGCGAGAAACGCGCGAGAGATGCCAGCAATTTATCATTAACGCCCACGTCTGGAAGCCGCCGGGCCGAATCGTTAACCCGAAGCGGCAGAATTGTGCCATTCCCACTACTCCTGCGGTAATTTCGAGAGCGAGGTCTGCAACGTGCGCGTGTATAGCGCTCGGGGGAGCCGAGCCATCTCCCTTGGCTGGCCAGAAAGGACCATGACGTCAGTTCGGTCGTCGTTTTACGAGTGACACCGTATAAGCCATCGGCGAGGGAACCGATCCCCATCGTAAATTTTGATCGGCCGGTTAAATTTGCACGACGATACGTACGCTTTGAATTCATGCTCGCCAATTGAATCTAAAATAACGGATAAAATAAAATTGGCGAAATTTTTAACATATATGTATTTTTTAAACAAAATGAAAAAAAAAAAGATTTTTCTCTATAAGATTTTCATTGAAACTATAAAAATTACATTGTTAAATATAAATACTGATTTTATTGAACTTTTTCATATGTACATAACGTTCAGTTTTATATAGAAAAATATAAATTTTCAATTCCAATTATTTTTTTATAAATTATACATTTTTTAAATTGCATGATAGAATTGGATTATGCATTTTTTAAATTGTGAAAAATTCGAATTTTGAAGTATTTCTTTCAGATGAATTATTTAATTCAAAAGTTGTCAAGTTTGTTAATAAAACAATAAGATGTTTATGATTAAATAAAGTATACGAATTCCATTTACTAGAATTTATTATATAAAAGTAAGTAAATTTTAAGAAATACGTTGTAATTATAATTCAGGAATTTAGGACTGTAAAATGATGAAAGTCACCGAATCGAGAAAAAGACTGGATTTAAAAAAAACCTCGTTGGATGTTTCTTTAATTATTTTGCTTCTACTGAAAGAGATCATGACGTCAGTTCGCGTCTGTTCATTTCAAGCTGACTACGTAAACTGACCAATAAGAAATACATTATGCTATAAATGAATGGTTTTCTCGCGAATGGAAACTTAAAATGCGTTTAACGCGTGTTTCAGAATGCGTCGTTCAATTACATAATACACAATGAAAACGATAGAACATTTTAATTTACTACAAGCTTCTTAAATATTAGGTTAAATTAACTCTAAAGAGCACGGAAAATAGCAATTTCCATTTAAAATTATTTAAATTTACGTATAAATAGTATAAGTAAATATAGAATTTTTTAAAATAAAATACTTTTCGAAAAAATGTTCGTGTTATAATACAAAAAATAATTTCTGAATATATTATAAGTAATTACGAAATAAGGAAAACGAATTGAGATTTTATTTTATATTATAATAAAATCTTAACGTTATTTATAACCTTTATTTAATCTGAAATTATTTTTTAATAGAAAATATTTAAATCTGATTTTTATGTAGATATTTAAATAAAACATAAAGATAAAATTTTTTATCAAGAAAAAAGATTGCTACCTCTCCCTTTAATAAAATTCATAAGTTTGCAAAAAGCATTCTTATATACTTATTTCTATATTTCTTATATACTTTGCCCTGGTCCCATCTGTTATAATTTTCGTTATGATAATTTTATCTTCCTGAATCCTTTCTCTTGCCGAGAGAGTTTGAAATAAGATACAATCGCCACTTTGGCTTGTCTCAGGGAAACTCTCCACCGAAATTCCCCGATCGCACGTACGATCTCGAACTGCAATCTCCTTAAACCTACGGGGAATCCCTTCTAATCCCCGAGTCTATCAATGTCCTCGTCTTACGACAAAGTGGCTTAAGACGAGGAGTAGATCCCGATATAGGCGAAAGCATTAAAAATCTCAGGAAGTCCGATAAATCCAAAGATGCTGAGAAAGAGAAGAGAAAAGAGAGGCGACACTTTCTTTTTTTTTTTTATTTCTTTAAACAAAAATTCGCGAGAACCTCGTAAATCAACTCGACAGTGGTGACCGGTACGACTGCAGCTTGCCAGTAGGTACAAGAGATCGTACCTGTACATGCGGCTGTATCTCTTCTCTCTTTGGCCAGCCAGAAAAGACCGTGACGTCATTTTACCTTCCAGAAACGAGATACATGCCTGATGTAATCCGCGCATACGTACATGTCGAGGCGCGAAAAAAGGAATAACGAGGAAGCAGCAGAGAAGACTTACCGCGATAGGAAGAGGAATAAGAAAAAGAAGAAAAAGATGATGATGAAGGAGTGAACGCGTTCCCAAATCGACGGCCGTTCATTACGGCGACAGAATGTGTAATTCGTCATGCCTCACGCCTTTTAAATGGCCTCTTTTCATTGCCAGGCGATAAGCTCGCTCTTCGCTCTCTCTTCCTTTCTGTAGACTTTCTTGTCTCTTCTCGACGACCTGATTCTCACTGTTTCTACGGTCCATCGATTTTTATCTGTTTATCGAATTCGAAACTTTGACACACAAATGAAAAAAATAAGTCAATAATTTAAATTAAAATGCAGTTTAAATAAGAACAGTCTTAAAGTAAGAAAAATATTTTTTTGAAAAATAAAAGAAACTTTATAAGTTATAAACAATTATAGATGAAAATCGACCGAGAAATGTTCAACACAAAACAGAAAGTATATATTTAGTCAAAACGAGTCTTGACGTTTAATAATATTTTGCGTAAATTTGAAATTAAGATTACGCAAAAATGTAATTAAACAGCAAGATTGGATTTAATCAAACCTGATTTTACTCACTTATTTGTATTTTATAAGTTATATCTTCATATTGCCTTCAGTCCAAGATGAACTTTGACATTATTCACTTTACATTTTTCTTATACTTGTAATCCCATTAATTGTAAAAAAATGTATAAAGATATACAAAATATACAATCTCTCGCGCCTCTTTTTATTCAAATATAAATAGTTTATTTTGTAACTTTTTAAGTCTTCCTATGTAGAAGTGATTTTTAAGTTAGAATTTCTCTGAAACGAAAATGTATATAATTCAGATTTTCGTAACTTTTATGAAGATTATTATTATAAGCTTTAGCAAAGATGCAAGATATTATTGACACATACCGCGGTGGAACGATCGATGTAATACAATTAGCAAGTGACGTACGCCGTTAATTGAGAATGTGTGACACGTCGTGCACCGTTGTAATTGGCGAATTGTGGCACTCGTGGTAACACATCGGTCCATAATAATAACCAGAAATTTCGTTCTTGCATAATTTGGATTTACGACGGAGGTGGCATTTCCTGTCTGCGCCGATCGAAAGTTTTCTGAAAGTGGACTGTTCGCGTACCAAAAAGACATGACAAGCCTCTTCCGGTTATCGATGTTATTTTTCTTGAAATTTCTTCGTCAATTCCAGTTAGACGATTACGAAACGTACGTCCGTGATAGAAAATAAATCATTGGAAAGTCTAGTGTTAACATTTCTTTATGAAAACATTTTTCTTGGTTAAACTTTGAAACGATAAAGAATGAATCTTCATGAAGAAAGATAAGTGAAAGAAAAAGATAAAACTGTTTTACAATTATAAAAATAAAATACAGCTTGTATCCTCAAATGACTCAATAATAAAATAATACACTATATATATATATATATACATATATATATAAAAGTTTGTTTGAGATACTTTATATATGCATATATATATATATATATATATATATATATATATATATATATAAATAAAATTTTGTCATTTTTAATATTAAATAATATTATATAGTAAAAATTCTACTTTAGATTAGTCAAATCACAAATATGCCTTTTTCAAATAATTTATTTATTTATGGAGTATCTTGCATATTTATCAATTTCAATCAGTAAAGCTAATTGAATATATAAGTAATTATAAGGGGTATGTGTGCACGTGTAAGATGTCAAATTGTAATCGTCATGTAAAGCATTTAATTTCAGGTTTCAGTTACGAAGATTGACACCGTCCTATTTCGCAGTCCGCACGCGAATGAATAATTTGCACGATTAATAAGCATGAGATGTGTCGACCACGTTTGTACGTATACTTTTCTCATATCGACCGTAGCCATAACATTTTATTTATTCGTGACATTTCAGTAATTGCGACGCTAAATCGTTCTACATTCTGTGTAACGACGCGATAATAATATGGTGATTTAATTTTATAATTCTAAGTACAAATTTCTGCAATCTTAACAAAGTTGGTATTGTCCGTTTGTCTTTTGTAATCATCGCTTCTTTCACAGAATTGCAATGTAGCTAAAATACTATTGAATATATAAGGCGAATGTGTTCAGAATTTTCAATTGATTTTAAAGCAGAGAATCTAGGATTCCTAATTAAATATTTAATTTAATGTTAATTAAAAGTTTTAATTAAACTTCATTTCAAATTCAGCTCTACATTGCTTCTAAGTTACGTAAATATTATTTTAAAATTCTACTGCAATTTATGATCAACTAAATTTATTTTGCAGTTTTGTAACAAATTACCATTAGATGAGGATTAATTAAGAATATATTTCTGTGCACGATTTATCAAAATATTTGAAGTACAGCGCGTAATTTCGAATTTAGGAAATTATAATCGCCAACGATTTGCGTGTCGTTTCGAAGTAGCAGAGCTCATCTCGTATTATATCATATTGCACGGTGTCGCGCATCGATGCCGGTTGACAAATTGCGAAACAGCGGATTTGCAGGCTTTGTGTAACATCACGTTGGTAGTGCGGGCGGCATCGTGGGTGTTCGTCCGTCCGTAATTCCTCTCTCGTGTTCGCGATCTTTCCTCTTCCTCTGCATTTGGAAGCGTTCTGTTTCTGGTCGGTGACGCCACGATGTTTCTTTCCTCCTTCTCGTTCTTTTTCTGTCGTTTTTTTCCTTATTTTCTGTCCCGTATGAAGCATATGTAGCGTGGCGGACAATCGCGTTCGAATAGAGAGAATCAAGAATGCGATGAATATACGCTGCTGTTCTCAATATGCGTTTCTTTTTTTCAACCCTTTTGCTTAAGACCCAATTACGAAGAGATGCTTTTTTTTTTCATCTTTCTAATGATCGCACACGTAGTTTCAGAGATGCTCGGTATTATCATTCCGGCTCACGAATTTAAGTCATTATTTAGTGATTTCTGAATAGAGTGGAATATTGGGCGGAATAATCTGTAACTTAGTCCCAGAGTCAATAAGATGCTTTTGTGCAAAGGAAATTTTGCCACCACTATAAATATTTTTATTTAGCAATATTTTAAGTAAAATATTTTTAATATCTTTAAAAAGACAAATTTACTTTTCATTTCTGATGTTATAGTGACTCTGTTATTGACAACTTTTAAGTGCTGAGAGATAAACAACTATATGCTCCAATAGTTTCTCTAAATTAATATACGATATTTGTTTCAAAAGAAATTAAATGAAAATGAATACAAATAATATTAAAAATGAAGAATTAATTTTTTTAAGCTTAATTTGAAAATCTAAATGATTGTTCTCTTATTTAACAAATTAAAATTTGGTTTTTAAAGAATTTAGCAAAACAACACTGTATTTTTATCGTTTTTGCTTGCTGTTATATATATTAATTGTTAAAACAGATATCTTGCAGAAATAAACGTCAGTATTTATTTAAAAAAAAAAATAAATATTATTTTATTAAAATTAGTAATGGTTATCGCGTTTGCAAACAAACATGAGTCGCGAACTTTAATTAAAATGTAAAATACTTGCTTGTAAAAAATTACCATTGTAATTGATTTAACTGACAATTGCATATGGATATATGCAAAATATATATATATAGTTATTACAAATAAAATTACATAAGGAAAGCAATTTTTGCAAAATAAGTAATAAAATAAATTGTTGCAGAAGTTTTATGTATATAAATTCGCATTGTGTCAAAAATATCTTATACAAAATTAATAAATATCTTGCTTGACAAATATCAGATATTTGAAAGTTCCTAAAAATATCAATTACAGGAAAAACAAATTTCCTCAAAAAAACTTTTTCGTTTTTTTGAGGAAGTTTGTTTTTCCTGTAATTGATATTTTAAGAAGAAAAAAATCAATTTTTAGGAAAAGTTGTACGTAACGGTTTACTTAAATCTTCCGATATGGAAATATGAAATGAAACGAGTTTTATGTCAATACTTTTAGTTTCAAGTTCTACACCGTGAATTAGAATTTTTTTCTTTTATTTTGCATCGCTAATGTTAGATTTATTCTAACTAAAAGGCTCATCTTTTCGCATCATGTGATATTACTATTATTACGTAATTAAATGATAAATATAATGTATAAATAGCATTCACACAAATTAAGCAAATTTGGAATTTCCTGGACATCTCATGTAAGTGAAAGATCAATAATAAAATCAAATCAATTTTTCTTACTCGGTAGCCCTTCTCTCCGGTGGCTCCATGTTCTCCTGCTGCTCCTTTCTCGCCTTTGGGTCCGGGAGGTCCATCGGGTCCGATATCACCTGGGAGTCCTTCCGTACCTTGAGGCCCAGGTATTCCAGGAAATCCTGACTGTCCTTTTATTCCCTTACAATTGCATTTGTACGAATCTCTGCAGATCTGTAACACATTGTAAATATCATCTATTAGGGGGACTTTTTGTAGAGTTCGATTCGTAGATGTGTCTCTTTTGTCGGGATCGATTTCGATGAGGTTTTTAAACCAACTTAAATGCCACTGAATTTCGATAAGCGGTTTAACTCATAAGCCGATCGTGATCAAATCCAAGTAGAATTTATGAAATTTTATTTATCCTGAAAACATTCGAAAAATAAAAAATTCTTAGAAGAAAACTTCCGCGAAGTAAGTTTAATATCTCTAATTTCACGCTTAAAAATACTACTTTATTAATGTCGAACGTTGCAGCGATAATTGAGAAATATGTACGTTCTATACTAATACTAACAGAAAACGTTTATTACGTAACTTGATAAATTAAATTTATCTAGAATGAAAATAAAAAATCTGAAAATAGGACGGATCTCGTTGTGAAGGCAGCGATAAAATTGATTAAAAATAGTTTTGTTATATCGTTAAAAAATCCGAATCGAGGATAGGGAAAAGTACAGAGGAAGAGCACATTGATTGCGACCAGTGGCGTAAGCTTATAAGCGAAATTGATCATAAACTGAGAAAATAATACAATATTAAGGACATTTTTTTTTTATTTTCTTATTTTCTTCGATAAACATAAACATTATAATTTAATTTTAATTTTGCGGTTCTTATTTATTTCTTGAAATTGATAAATTTCTTTTTTAAATCTTAAATTTTGTGAAGCTATAATGCCTGTTTAATTAATAAAATGATCTCGCTCTTGAACAACAATGCAATTTTGAAAATATATGTAGCTAATTAATTCGTTCATAAAAAAATTGTTTTTTAACAAAATGATTAATTGTTTGATAGAAAAACGTTCATGTATTTAATGGATCATATAAAAAATAATTTTTTTAGAATTAGATTATAAAATAATTTAATTGATTATAATATATATAATGTTCATATCGTTTTTAATTAGAAAAATTGTTTAATATGTGGAAATTCGAGCAAAATAATAAAAAAATGATTTTTCAAGTTATTGTCATGAATGAATTAAATAAACATTATCTTATCAATTATCAAAAGTGAACTTAAAATGTAAAAATCAAAATCGTCATAACCTAAAAAGAATAGTTTCTTTTAGAGTTGTGAAACAACAAAAACAAATTTATTATTTAATTATAATTTAATTATTTTTAATTATAATTTAATTTTAAGAATATACTTGTTTTTTATCATTTTATTATTTGATATAATTCAATAATTTTTTGCTTAGTTGAAAACTAATTTTTTCTGTTTTTTTTTGTAAGAAACTTAATTTTTTTAATTGTCATTTTTTAAGCGAGAGAACGATATATATATCAACAAATTTTTCGATATAAAAGTTAACAAATATTAACTAATTAATAGAATAAGTGTATAATCCACGACTACGCCATTGCATCACGAAGGCCGCGCTCTATTTGAATAACGTGGAAGAGAACGAAAACGGAATCGTGCTTCCACACATTTGCCTTGTAGATGAAAGTTCTGCTTGTGTCAACGACGCACTCCGGGACCGAGCAGGCTCTCAAGGAACGCCGTCCGGGCATCATTCCTCGTTATTCTTTTTTCTTGCCCATTTTCTTGCTTATCTTGCTGTACATGTTTCATTTTAGTTCCGCAGCTTATGACGCTTTATAGTTTGTCTCAAAATATGATGCGCGCAGCAGAAGCAGCGGGTATATTTTTTTATAAGATTCGAGGATTATCATACTTGAGGACTAAAAAGCAGGCTAAAATAATTCAAGGACTATTTTCTTCAAATTGGAAATAACTTCAATAAAAATAAACATATGAAAAAGATGTAAAGAATTTCAAAAGTAATACGAAAATTCTCTGGATTATAAATCATACGATTTTCATTGAAAGGGTATTATTTACGATGTAATTTTAATTTATTGAAGAAATTTATAATATAATGATAAAAATGCTTACAAAGTGACAAATAAAAGACTTTGAGAGACTCTTAAGCTTAAAAGCTTTGTCGTATCTCAAGGCTATTTATTTATGCAATGATATAATCGTTGCTGTATAATCTCAATGTCACTATTACGCTATTGCGAAGGACGATGTCGTTCTACTTAAATATCGTAAAAGAGTAGATCTGTAGTTTTACATTGCATAAAAATATGAATGACGAAAGTAATTTCTTCTCCATCGTTGATTAAAATTGATTTTAAAGTTGATTTTCATAAAGTGGAGAAAGTATATTCATTAAACTCATTTCGCTAAATTAAATATAAAGTAAATTGGGGGAAGTAGGTCAATGTGACATTTACATTTTTTATTAACTTTCGCGTTGTAATCTGCTTATTTGTCTGAGGTGAAAAATATCTTTATTTTGATATAACGCTTTTATAATATATTTCAACAATAAAATAATGTGTTAGTATTTTGTTTTATTTCATTCAATTATGTAATTATTTAAAAATACAGTTTAAAAATAATTCCTAACAGTTTTATATTCTTTTTTTTTTTAGCATCTTGATACAGTTAAAAATATTTACCTCTTTTCAAATAACCGCTTGAACTATATATATCTCCAAATATAAGATATGAGTTAAATAAAAGTTCTAATTTATCATAGTGTAATGCAGCAGCAGTAATTAAATTGTTTACAAATCTTAAAAGATAAATTATCTTTAGGAATGGCGCAAGAAAATGTCGAACATGTCTAAATTCGCGTTGCTACTTGGCGAAGCTGTCCACGTGCAGATATTACCCCGTAATATCAATATCGCGCCGTTAGCGTAATTCATGCAATTAACTTAAATGCACGGCTTATCACAGTTCCTCCTGGCAATCTCGACGAACGCAGGCAAGTTGATTCCGTATGCCTTCTTCTTCTTCTTCTTCTTCTTCCTCCACCTTTTTTTTTTTCATCGTTAAAAAGAGCATTTTTTATTCAGCGAAATAATATAAAAATAATAAATAAAAAATACAATAATATACAAAATATCGTTAAGCAAAGCTGTTTTTTAATTTTTGGACATGTGAAAGCCGACTGTAATGTCTTCCGTCTCTTATCTCGGAATTTTGCCAACATCTGTCATAATTACGATGTTTCGCGAGATGCGTCTTATGCATTCGACCTCGGTGCGTAACGATATCCTACCAAATATGTAATGCAGACGGCACTCTCCCTGTTTCCACACATCGACGACATGACGTAATCAGCACCAGCTTGCCGAAGAGGAATCTTGCAGCTACGCCGTGACATAATTCCGCGATTACGCGCGCAAGAGGGCGATCCGCCGGGAATTATGCTTCGTTTGTACGTCGCGATACAGTCAATTTCGCCGAGAAGGCAGACGTCTCTCTCACGAGAATGCTCTGATTTTGCGGTATAGATGGTATGCATCTCATTCAAACATTTTGCACATGTACCTGAGTAGTTGAATGCTATCTCTTACGCGATATAACTGATTGTGAGAAGTAATTGTTATCTTAATGCAAGACTCCTTTAATAGAAAATTGATCCTTTTTTAAAGAAAAATATAAAAAGACTAACGTCTTTTTGATGTTCTAAGAAATATGGCTATTGATTTAATTTCATATAGTTTAAAATCTATGCTGTTAAATCGACATCCTTCTGATATCAACAGTAAGAATTATATTAACAATCGATGTAAATCCATATTCACTATTTTTTAAAGTAAAGTTAACAATTTGAGATCTGTTTTAGCTGATAATTTACTTTTAAATAAGAAGAAGATTACGATTTAAAAATTTATAATTCTTTTTTGTTATTAGAAGTTGTTTATAGAAATTTGATATTAATTGGAGATGATTTAACTGAGATAGCAGAATACAGTAAAATAGAGGTCGTGCGGGGTAACATTTATGTTAGGTCACAGACTAGTGTCATAGATTAGGCTAAGTGTCGGAATGGTCAAGGTTTTCTTTGATATATTCTTCTTCTTTATCAGAAAAAAGAACCCTTATATCGAAATGTCAATAAATTATTTTCTCTCTTTTGAGAAAATTATCTGTTATCGCGGAAGAACATGCTTCTGAAATTTGTCGTACTATTTAAGGATTATGTTACATTATTTCATTTGTAATCAATTCAGCGTCAATAAATCAGAGAAAATTTATGGCTTTTAATGTATAATCTTGTTTAAAATTATATACGCACTTCCGCAGAGAAGTGCTAAATCATATGGCACATGGTTTTGTTTAAGAAAGCCGACTGGCATAATCGCCACGTTAAAGATGTAGTGCGGCGAGTAGAAGTACATGAAGTGTAAGTACACGCGAAGCCTCTCCTTCCTCATAGTTTGACATACACGTGCTCAAAAGAGTTAAGTGCGGCCGCGCTAGTCGTTTTCGTCGAATAGCGGACGTTTACGCGAGTCGACGGTTCCAAATATTTAGACTTGCCTAGAGGTTCGTGAACCCCGATTCCAAATTTACACCATTACGATACACGCTCTCCTATTACATCGAAGTTTAATTCCGCACTCGTGTAAAACGTCTCGTTTGACATTCGAGTGTCTTCGCGTTCAAAAATTATTCTGGGAATCGAAAAGTAGTTTCTCTTTGTAAGATTTTTTAGCCGTAAATTTTTCTCCGTAAATAAATACATATTCGTAAATACAAATAATAATAATGTTGTTGTAAAAATTTTATTTCA
>Ga0157363_1003453_pt1 | contig 14283 bp, 9 predicted proteins | sample AttsexASBM1_FD_111477 | JGI IMG/M metagenome (GOLD analysis project Ga0157363, IMG submission 111477) | Fungus gardens microbial communities from leaf cutter ant in Ribeirão Preto, State of São Paulo, Brazil - Atta sexdens ASBM1 | ecosystem: Host-associated > Fungi > Mycelium > Unclassified ...
AAATCTGCATATTATCGACGACCTCACCGATTTCAATGACTCTGAATCACCTCCAATGAATTTTAATCGTCGCTCGTTATTTGTTAAAAAATTATTAACAACAAAAGTTTAAAAAACATCTTTTTTCTATTATATAAAATAAGAACGTTCTGTTTTAAAATATATTTTACAACTTTCCACGCGAAGTGACTCTCCCCTGCTAAGCAGGAGGTGAGGTAAGAGTCGCTTTACGTGGAAAGTTGTAAAATATATTTTACAAACAGAAAATTTATTTTATATAGTAGAAAAGAGGCATTATTTTTCAAACTTTTTTGTTAATAACTTTTTAATAAATGACGGCTAAAACCTGATGAAGGTCACTCAGTGTCATGACCTAGACAACATGCATCAAGATCATTGAAATCGATGAAGTGGTCGGTAATATGTAGTTTTACAAAGCAAAAACATGTCAGAGATACGTAATAAACGTTTTTCTCTCTTCTGATATATTTCCAATATTATGAAAAATAATTGAAAGAGTTGAATGCAAGGCTGAACTTTGAGCACGTGATAACGCATTCTTCCGAAATTCAACGAATTCTGATACAATATTACAATCTTACTGCAGCACGCTTCAATGCATATTAATCTATTATACAGCAAATTTTGATAAAATTCCTTTAACAATATCTTCCTGATTCGCATACCTTTAGCCTTGAGTTTTTATCGGACAGAGTTCTATTTCTGATCTACTTCCCTACTGTGCCTAACTTATTCTCTCTTTCTCTCGCTTTCTCTCTCTCTCTCTCTCTCTCTCTCTTCCTCTCTTTAATTTACGGATAATTAGATATAGATTAGATAATTAGATATAGATTATAATAATCAACTCACTTATATTCTGTATTGTTTTCATCGTTTGAATGAAGTCGTATCAGATCGACTCCGTTGAATATCGTAATAACATCATCATCGAGGAGAGTATCCAAAGTGTCAATGGCTCTCTGCTGCACGCATCTTCTAAAAATATCCAATAATTCATCCTGATCGGAGCTGTTTTGCGTCATTGATGGGCAATTCTTGATTATGGATCGCAACTCAGAGTACCATTTTGTTTTATCGTCACAGCCGGCCCTTACGACTGCAGTCAGCATGAAGGCGAGGACGTGGAAAGCACGAGGGTGCATCTGTATTTAGACGCATATCAGTCTCTCACCAATAATATCAATGTGAATTAGTGACGCAGTTTGTTCGCATTTTCTCTCTTTTTTTTTTTTATATGATGAAAATCAACTTTATTCGCCTAATCTAAACTCTACACTTTTGTTAAGCTGCAAGCAAATTCTGTGGATAATTTTGCATCAATTTTTTTTAGCAAAAATGTAAAAACTGTTAAAGAAATATGTAGTTTAAAGAAATTTCGCGTATATATTTGTACAAATGCTATATTAATACTTGTAAATTTTCTTTTATGAACAAAATTTAGAAAGTTTAGAATAATTTAAGAAAGTTATAAGAAAAACAAGTATTGTTTTTAAAAATTTTTAAAAATGTTGCCATAAGGAGGTACTTTTGTCAAATTTAAATTTAATTAAAAAGTTGTTTAAGAGTTTTAATTAAAAAGTTGTTCTTTTATTTACTTTATTTCTTTTGTTTTTTTTTTGAAAAGAGAGATTATTTATAAATGAATATTAAATGAATAATATTATCACAACTTCAAGACTAATTAAATTCAAAAAAATATTGGCTGTGTTCGGAAACTTCGTTCGGATGCATCATCTGTCCTTGTTTAACATTTAAAGTTAATAACGCAGAATCATTATAGAATAGATATTATTTATCAAAAGATTTTTGATAATATTTTCACGTATTCCAGTTTTTCTGTCCTATTTTCTTATCTCATTCATAAAACAATTTCATCTATGTCAGTATTACTTTTGTATATTTTATTTATTTTCTTCTTCGATTTTTTTGACCTACATGTGTAAATTATTAAATAAAATAACAAAACAATATTACAACACAAAGATATATATTTCATAGATATAAATTCGGAAGTGATGAAAAAAATATCAAAACTTTTTTTTCGAGACGTATATTAACAGTCTTCTGATCAAATACATAATATTTTCAGCATTTAATTATTTGTAATGTATATTAGAAAAATAATATTTTGAATAGGCACAAACGTAATTTTATTTTTTTTTCTATATAGTTATTTTTATTATTAGCATTATTATTAATTAATCCTGCTTAATTATTATCAAGTTTCTTATATTGGTTAATATTATAAAAATACTAAAATATTAATAATAATGTTTTAGCGATTTTTCTGTTAAAAGTGTGTCATCTTCGATGTATATTCAAACAAATCAATTGAAAACTGGTCGATCAAAAATTTCTAAAAACAGAATCCGGAAAAGGCAGAGCTTGATTCAAATTTACATAAATATCCTTAAAGAACTTTACCTGGAAAAATCTGCACTCCTCCGGAAACCACTTCACGAACAGACACGTCGTGGTATACTGTGAAAGATAGTCGTGCGGGCAGTGCATTGCGTACATTTATACGTGCAGAAAATAGACTATGATGCCGTGCAGGTAGTCATTACGAGTCATCGAAGGGCATCAAGGTAGCGGTCAAAAGGCGGCCGGACTTTACGCTCGACCGACCGCTCTCCGCAATCACTGGCAAAAACTATGTTAGTACTTACTGCCCGTATGATCCGGATATTACTATTTTTTTCCCCAATATAATAGATAGAATCCACCGATTTCCGCCGCAGAAAAAGTATTTCAATATGATAAATATTCATATGTGAAAATATACCAAAAAGAAGAGAAATCTTCTTTCATTAGAGAAATCCTGCGATAATTAAGTCATTTTTAAAAAAATTAATGTTTTATATGAAAAAAGAGGATTTCTAAGATCATAATTTCCAAGATCAATACGAGAAACGCCGCTCGTTTCATTGGGAATACATACATTGAAAATTCTATAATACATAAAATTGAAAAGTTGAAAAAATCATTCAAAATATTGAGAATATAAAATGTTTTTGCTCTATTAATTATTACATGATACTCCAAATAATACCGTATGCGCGATGACGCATAAATTTATATTAGATCGATCCAAAAACAACGGGTTGATTGCATATTATTTCGCAACTGTGTGTGTATGTACGTGTAATACTAATTTATTAATAATATTACACATTTGGAGCATATATATATATATATATATATATATGTGCAATCACACGCAAAATATTTTTAATATCTTTAAATGGCGAAAATCATCGTATCAAAATGAATTATATCTTAAAGCATGAATATTCCCTTTAATAATCGGGTAAATTAACACAATTTTGAATTACACAAAATGTATTACAAAATAGCAGATGTTAAAGACGGATGTAGAAAAAATAAGAAAAAATATCCTATTTAAACTATTGCGTGGCTCAGGAAAATTGGCTGCCAAGCACAAAAGTGTATGAGTCTTTAAAGGGATGTTGGAGTACCGACGGAACATCATTTCATATTTTTCAAATTTCGTTTTCTTCAATATTTTACAATACAGAATAAAAAATCCTTCTCCAAAATAAGAAAAAAATGCAAATACCTTTGGAAAAGTACAAACCTGTATGAAATGTTCTCCCAAAAATTGTAAATTACAATTTTCGGTTACCATATAAGTTCTTCCTTCACATATACATATAAATGAATGCAAGGATATATGTAAACAAAAAGTACTTTCCTATATTTGAATAATTTATAAAAATATCATGAGACCTTTAATAGGGCCGTGCCTAGCGAGCGTACGATACGTGCATATCACGCAGGTGATCAAATTAGAAATATGTAGCCAAAATTCAATATAGTATTAGTATGTATCAGACATATTAATAGTATCACTAGACTGAGCATTGTCAGAAATTTGAGGAGTGGGAGAAAAGGACGCACTCAATCGAACTAACGTTCTTTTAATATGTTGTAAAAATTTATAATTAAAACTTTTGGTTGAAAAACGAAATGAATCAGATATTGATGGACTTACACACGCACGCACGCACGCACGCACACGCACACACACGCACACACACGCACACACACACGCACACACACACACACACAATGAAATCTTAAATTATATTTGAAATCATAGAAAAATAATGGAACTTCAATATTTTGCAATATATTATACTTGAAAATAATCTGCAAGCAACATTTCCAAATATTGGATTAGAGAAAAAATTCTGCTGTATTTTGTTAGTTTAAAATTATATACAGAATATATTTGTTGTGAAATTTTCGACTATCTGAAAACTCCAGTTATCTTTATTATATGAAGTTTTTTTTAATATTAATATATGTTTTATATATGTTTTATGCCCTTACAACCTCTTTAACTCGCGAATAACTCAACAAACAAAAACAAAAAATCATAGAAAAAAAAAACGATTTTGTAAGAAAAATTCCAAACTTTCATGATATAGATAATCGAAAATTTTCGCAAATTTTTTTTGACATGTGATAAACCTACAAAGTGAGAAGAAAAATTTCCCTTTTTGCAACTCATAGTTTTCTATATATAAAAATTGCAAAACTCACATAAATTAAAAAAAATATAGTAATTCGAAAGTAGATTTCAAGCTTTAAAATTCTTCTTTTAATTTAAATTTTTAACGAAAATAATATTGTATATATATATATAATTTTGAGTTCTAACAAGATGTCACAGAAAATTCATTTCTGCACTAAAAATTCATTTCTATGTAAAAATGAAGATAAAAGGTGCAATCTTCAATGGCCTTGATTTTGATTAATTAATTTGTTAATCAGGTCATGATCCTGAACAATATTAAAGAGATTTTAAATCAGTCGAATACCTTGGGTAATGCTAAAGTCGGTGGTGCTGTAAGCCTTATACTCGAAAAGTATTTTATGAAATGAATTTAATTATAGATATTTTTGGAAAACTCTTGAAATAAGAATATCTAATAAAAGATGGGGGTTTCTATTTAAAAAATTTTCATGTTGACCTTAACCTGACCTTGGTAGTGTCCTCTATCTAAAATCCGTTATTTTCACCTTCTTTCCCCTAAGAAAACCTACAACTTTCATATAAAACTTTTTCTTGTATCTCTCTTAATTTTCGAGATATTTACTTGGGGCGATTAAAATGCCCCATTTTATATATTGATTATTTAAAAGTTTTAAAAATTCAGTTAAAAAGTTTATTAAATTAATTTGTTGATAACATTTAGAATACAAAATCATTCTTTACATATTATAGTCAAAATTAAATGATTAATAACCTATTCATCGCAATTCATCATCTAAAATGCAATTGATTCAGTTAATTTTGTCTAATTGTCAAATAATAACTTAAAATATAAAAACTCTAACAACAAAATACAGATATCTTGATATTTCAAATAATTTAAAAAATATTAATCAGAGCTGTAAGACGATTTTTCAGGTTTATCAATTCAATTCATAATGGAATTTTTAATTATTATAAATATAGCGAATTCGATCGGACATTCTAGCGCATTGGTACATATTAAATCCATTGTACTCTGATTATCAGTGAATAAAAGTGAAATGAAAATATTTCGAATTATAAAATACATGTTTCATCCAATAGCATAATAAAGCGTATTATTTTATAATTTAATTGATTTCCATGTTTATAATAAACACATTTATACATCAATTTACGTATGATGGCTTTAACATGCAATGAGTCTGCTAATCGATTTCGCTATTAAATATAATAATCCTTTATTTATTAATTGATATATAAAAATATTCAGTCTTTTTTTAAATATTGTATGTACAAATTGCCAGAAAGAGAAAGAAAAAAAAACTGGTAAATGCGATACCTGTATGTTATGTCTTACAAACATAAGAATTGTAACTGCACACCGAATAATTGTCCTCCGGTATCGACTCGCAGTTCTCGTGACCATTGGAGATTGCATTCTCATTAGGTTTAGTTCCCTTAACACACTTGTTTCTAGGCATACCAGAGGTAATGCACAATTCTAGTAGGGCCCATTCTTCCGTAGAAATCAACGAACCTTCTTCATTGAGAGAGCTTACTGAACTGTGTCGTGAAGGCATCGTGTTAGATTTCACTGTATTGTGATTTTTATATGTATAATCGTCATTGTTTTGAATCTTATTATAAATCGGCATGCATTTCACGTCGCGAGATTGCAGGGGCATACACAAATTATCAACGAAATTACCGTTTTGACTCTCTGTATGACGAAGCGGCGATCTTCGAACACAATGCGGCGAATTGTTTATTCTCTCGCGCGTACCGTTATCACAATTTTTTAATGTCTGACTGGAGGTTTGTGCTATATTACTGCTTGTTACTTTCCCGGGGAAGTAGTTAAAATTACCGGATACGTTTCTCGTGAAACGCATATCCGTTGTGTTGATATTCGCAGATTTGTACGACGGTGAATACAACGCGACATTCCTGGGAGAATGAGATTTATTCGCAAAATATGAAACTGAAGGGATGGAAAAATTGTCTGCGTCTTTCAAAGATGATCCAGATTTTTTGATTGTGGATGTCATTGCTGTAGATGGCATAGAATTTAGTGCCTGAAAATTAATTTATATCGCATGTATCAAATATTAGAATATTATCGAAACATTATATAAAATATTTCAAGTATAAAGCAGAAATATCCCTTATTGGTATAGTTTTTAATGTGTTCATTCTTTAGCATCGTCAAAGAGTGCCTGTGCATATTTTATTTATACATAAATACAACTTACTTTTGGCATACCAGATCTAATACATTGTGCTAACATGATATCTTCTTCTTCTTCTTCTTCTTCAGAAAGTCCATTATCTTCGAAGGACAAAAACTTTTTCACTATACTTTTTTTTTGCTCCATACATCTTGGCTGAAAAAATATTGATGAAGTGGGGGACTGCATGTTCGTTGTTGTAAGATTTTCCGTAGTTTGTGCTAACGGCGATCTAATTGTCGATGATAAACTGAATCTTGCCTAAAATGTGAATCGTCCAATAATATAATTAACAACTTATTGCTGTACATAGAATATCCGGTTTAAATCATCGGATACAAAGTTTTCAGTTTTAAAGTAACAACCTTTGGCATTGCAGATTGTATACATTCCGTCAAAATTGCATCGTCATCTGAATGATTCACGCTATCATCTGAAAATTCGTCTGGATGTCTTAATGATGCACTATCCGACGATTTAGGACTCAACATGGAATTTTTATTTCCATGATTTGTCTCAACAGGTGAAGACGATGGTGTGCCACATATGTTAAACTTGTGCGAAAGTGTTTCAGATTTTTTAACAAACAGAATGCCATTTGGAAGCGGAGTTATTTGTCTCGCCTATGAATAAAAATAATAATAAAAATAACAATAAGATAATTATAGAGTAGGAAATCTAGATTCGATGGCTTCATTAAATATTAAAAAAAAAAAAAAAAAAAAAATATAATTTATAATAAAGGATTCTTCGTTCTATATTTAGAAGACTAATTAAACAATTAAAAGTTTATTAAGTGAAAAGGCATGAAGTTATATAGAAGATTGTAAAAATTCCAAAACAATAAATAAGTACACAAGACTGAAAAAGTTAATACCTTAGGTATGCCCGATTGAATGCATTCATCTAATATTTTCTCATCTTCGCCTGAAAGATTGGAATTTTCATCGGACAAGTCATTTCTGTGACAATCAATCTCGACTGATTTGTTTTGTTCACACACATTCTTTTCTATGTCCTCCTGTACACTTGGTATTGAGAGCGCAGACAGATTGGATTGAGATCCTACTGGAGAGATGTCTGCAGGCGTATCCTCGGTGCAATATACATGTACACTATCTGAAGTAACAATCTCCATCACAACTCTATTTTTTGAAGTACCAACAGATGTTTTAATAGGAGTCACATGTGATTCCAATCTTGGAATAGAATTTCTCTGATATGGCATTAAGATGCTCGGCGATTCTGGTTGAACAGATTTCTGAACATTCAGAGATTGTCTATATCTGTATAAATATATTTTTAAATAATTTATTTATATAAATTATTGCATAAATTCTTTTTCTATAATATATTACCTATTAGTTTGCATTCCCATATTAATACAAGCAGCCAACATATCTTCATCATCTTCATCACCATCACTTACTTGTTCCTCTTTCACATCACTTTCTGAACTATTTATTTTCATTTTAAACATATCTTTCTCAAGTATATGAACTGTATCTTTTTCATTTATATCAAGTATTCCTTCTTTACAATATACTTTATTAGTATCATTAGGTATTTTAATTTCATCGTCTATTGTAAGAGAGCTCAGACTGGTCGCACTAGAAAATTCAATTGGTGTTGACTCTTCCTTAAAAGTAGCAATGTCATCTTCAAAAACACTATTCCTTGTGACATGCGGTTTAGAAAATACTGCAACAGATAAAATTTAGATTAAATCTTTATATCAGATAAACAAACAGTTATATTATTATCATTATTACTATCACTAGTGATGAATAACATTGCCTACATAAATATTGGACTGACGGTCTTACTGCTTCTTCTTGTATCTTTGATATAAATTCTGTATTGTGGGTTTTATGATTTCGTGGACTTGGTAAAATTGTTTGTGTGGGCGAGTCAGGCAGCTCACTGGGTGAGACTACGCCACTGGTCCTACGGCTGAAATGAAAAATAGTATATTTTTTGCAAAATTGAAGCATTAAAATTAAAATTTAAGGTTTAAGATATTTGCTTAGAAGTAGTAATCTTGGAAATAAAATACAATCACATAGTATAATATTACAATATTGATGCTTAATGTAAATATAACTTTTGTACTTTAGATACTATAATGAATTATACATTTTCAATTTACCTAAAATCACTGATCACAGAACTACGATCATCATGGATGGAATATTGCTCAAAACCACTCAATGACCCAAGTGAACTACAACGTGAAAACATTAGAGGAGTTTCTTCTGCATAGTAATCTTGGCCACCAAATGTCACCATTTTCCCTGAAATATGATATAATATCTTTATGTATTAATTTCATGTATATTTGTTAAAATTGTATATAGAATATTTTATCAATTTATTGTTTAATATGTAATAAAACCTTCTTTATCTAGTACACGTGGATTATTCTTGTTCTCAAAAGAATTGTTGCTCACTGATGACAATTCGATTTGATTGCTATTCAATCCCACAACTTTGTGATCATCATTTTCCAATTCTTCCTTATTTACACAAGGAGGATTATTTAAATCTTCTTTTGATATAACTCCCGTAATATTATTCTGAGGAGTCATTGCACTACTTAAAGAACTAAGCGAATTAGCACGTGAAAAGCCATGGGACGTTTCCTCCTCCTCCTCCTCCTCATAATAACTTACTATTTTCTCTGGAGTTACTTGTCCAGGATTAAGAACTGCAGTATCCTTTGAATTTTCTTCTTCAAGTTCTTTTGTTATTAAATCATCTTGCTCATTGCAACTAAGTGTTTCAGTTTGTTTGATGAAAGACACAGGTATTTTGCTGGTTACTTGAATAGTCTTTTTTGATATCTTCTTCACAAGTATGTGCTCCTTTATGTCTTCAACACGGAGATCTGACATGGAGGTAGCTGTGGAGAAGTTAAAAGGAGTTTCATAGGGTGTTCCTTCTGTACAATAAGTCTTGATGGTATCCTCTTGTTCACTGCCAGGAAAGTACTCGGTATTCTGTTTCTCCTCCTCGTCAGTGTCATCCTCAGCATATCGCAAGCTATAATCTGTAGGCTGATCAAGATCGGTTTCAGCATAATCGCCAAATAAATCCACCTTGTTGTCACGCTTGTTAAATTCCTTTTTTGAAGCGTGGCTTGCTTGTGATTCGTCAGTCAGATGTTCATTTTGTGTTGGAGCATTTCTCTCAATATATTTCTTGCTATAATCAACTGGTTGATCGTTCACATCCTCGTCGTATGTTTCTACGTCGTTTATGTCCATACTGATAGAAAGAGAGTTTTGACAACAAGGTTCTAATCAAGATACATTGTGAAAGATTTTGACTTGAAGTTTTTAAAAGAAAGCAATTGTCAAAAGTAATTTGCACATTACAGTAACTTGCACACTATTAATGTGTGGTGAGATCAGTCAGAAAAAAAAAATCGAATAATTGAGAGTTATTCTCCATCAATATTCTCCATTCCTAAAGTTTTCCAATACTTTCGCGTAAGCGTTTTTCTTTAAAAAAAAAGGGGGGGGGGAATTATTATAAATAAATACAATTGTAAACATTATAAAAACAATCTGAGCGTCTCTTACCATACCTTATCAAATACTTTTGGTGCGTTCGGGAAGACGCTATTAGCGCTACTTCTGTCATTTATCTTCGTTGTTTATTAGATGTAAAACAAGGATAGAATAATAATACAAATAGCGCGCCTTTCAACTTGCTTGGTAAAGCCAAAATAAATAAAGAAAATGATTTTTCACTTTTTCACGCTTGCACAATAACGTTAAGTCCGGATCTACAATTGTTTGTCTAGTTTACATGCACTTGATCACGTATTAACTAGTAACTTTCTATTAAATTATTTTAATTTCAGCGATGTATTTAAAGAATGATGTACTAAATTGATACAATATGCATTAAAATGATTAATTAAATACACATATCATACATATGTTTATACGTATCGCCAAAATTAAGATCATTCGATAGAAAGTTACTAGTTAGTACCCTTGGCTATACCAAGTGCATGTAAACTAGGTCATTGGATTATGGTGTATTCGACTTACTTAGACTTTTTTAACACTTTTTTTTACACTTTAAAATCAGGTAGATATATATTTGGCGCTGAAAAGAGAAAAAGCGAAGATGAGTGTACATCTTATAAAATCTGTAGGTGCCTTTCCCAACAAACGACTCAGGCTGCTTTTACATGCAGCGTAACTTGCATCAACCAATCAAATTGTATCAAATTATATAGCTTACGCAAGTCACGCTGCAAACGCTGTGAAACACTCGCTGTTATTAGTGTATTCTTTTAGATCATCCAATCAGCATTTTAGATCTGAAAGAATACATCAAGCGAGCGTTTACTCAATTGTTGAGTTCGCTGAATACAGCCAATGATGTAAGAAAACAAGATGTATCATTTCTTGGATGCACAGTAAGAGTGAAATTGTGGCCTAAATTTGATTGGCTATTCTAATATGCCAACGCTATTATACGCAGGAAAGTATATTATGTGTGGCCAAAATTTGATTGGTTGTTTCCAGTATATAGGAAAAAAAGAGCATGAAGAACTTTGATTTATTTTTTTATGCATAATGCGCTATGAAAGATTCTGTGCTCCCGCCCTAATGTTACAAATGTTTTGAAGCATCCTTTGTTATTGTCATATCAATTTGCAAAGTTCTTTTATTTTTTTATTGAAATACTTCAAAGTGTTTTTGACTATAGGGGGTCTGCACCTGCAGGGTTGAATTAATGTTCTACATTGATTAACGTTACACGCTCTATCAATAATAGAGCAAACTTTAACTTCACCCTTTGTTTGGATAGGCTTATGATTCCTGCATAAAGAATGCGGCAATGCTTGTCGCGCGGCGGAAATTGGTAGCGATAGCCAATCAATCACGTCTCGCTTGCTCGGAAGTAATAGATATATAATATAATTTCCACCGCGTGACAAAAGTTGAACTTCAATTCAACTTTTGCCGCGCGGCGGAAGTAATATTACATCATTTCTAGAAATTTTGCATGATGAGGCCGACTTAAGCCTATTCTACAATGTGTTTTTTGTTTCCTATTTCTTGTTTTTTATCTTTTGCTTTTAACTCTTTTGCAACCGTTTCGTATTTTTTGCTATATATTTCTTATTTCTTTCGAAATTTGTTAATTCTTATCTCAGGCGGTATAAAACAAAAAACCAAAAAAGACAAGATATAAAAAATAGCAAAAAGCAAGAAATTGGAAACAAAAAGCACATTGTAGAACAGATTTTAAGAAGAACATCGAATTATTAGTTAGCAATAACTTTCGCCGCGCGGCAAACGTTACGCGTTCTGTGTGCAGGAACCATTAGAGATACAAAATTACTATCTTGAAGCTGTTTCTTTCATGTTCAGAAAACTCCAGAGTTATTTTTGATATAAAAAAATGCAACTACACCTAGTTTCCACTGATGATTTAAACCGGATCAGAATGTAAGAACCAACCAAAACAGTCGAGCATTCCCCTGTTGTTCGACTATACAGAGGAATACTCGACTGTAGTTGGTTTTTACATTCCGGTTTAAACCCTCGATGGAAACTAAGCCACTGATACGAAAAGGCTTTTTATGTATTACGAAATAATCTCTAAGCAGCACAAATGTCAATATGTCAACTGTAAATTTTTTAACAGCACAAACGTCGATATGTCTGTAAGTCGACTTTGTACAGACGTCCTTCCCATCGGCTTTAGGACGTCTAGTTGACTTAAAATTAACGTTGATTTAAAGTCGACTTACAGTTGTCTTTAAAGTGGGACATTGACTTAAAAACGTCTCCAAGGTCGACTTACTGACGTCCATTTTTCAGACTATAGAAGCTATAGTCGACTCAGAGTCGATTTAGAGTCGACTTTGTGCTGTTAGGATTGACTTTGCTAAGTCAGGCCTTTAGAGTCGACTTTGTATAGACGTCCTTTCAATATCGATTTTAGGATGCTAATGCGATATACGCTTATAAATGTGGAATCATTTCTTCCTTGTTGTTTAACTATAGTTAAACAAGGATGAATGCTATTCATGAGCGTGGTGAGCATGAATTGGACACAGCCTAGAATAGTCGACTCAGAGTCGATTTAAAATCGACTTTATGCTGTTAGGGAATGTGTTGACCGGCGCGGTGAGACACTTTGGATTGGTTGGTCTATGCTTAGAAGCTTACGCAGGCCGTTCGTATCATATGTGTGATTGGCGCGTTGATGAGTGGTTAGGCTGAGGCGGAGGCTCTATCGATTTAAATTTGGTTTGCCGGTGCGCGTGTCAATAGTAGACGCGGAGCCGTCGCCGCGTATTTTAGGGTTATTTCTTCGTTATCTCTAAGTTTATTTCCCTCGCGATACTTCTCAAGCGAGTTTAAGCACTTTACATGGTGAAAATGTCTGAGGAGCAAGGGAAGCATAAGACGATTGCGGAAATGGCAAGCGCGAACGAACCGATCGAGTTTAAGAGCGCTGTGCCGAAAATCAGGTCTGTTTCACGTTCGGCCGTATTCGCTCCTCGGGACTGATTCACAAGGAACAGATGCGCCCTATATATATATATATATATACGTATATATACGCATATACATGCATTAATGACAATCGTGCTCATGCCGGCCACGCGCGTGCATTTAATCGCGATCGGCCACACCTCTTGCAGCTGTGTACACTTTATGTATATAAAATTTCGCAATGACTCATTGTCGACGTCGCGACTCCCCCGTGTTTCAAATGATATCTTTGTGCAATGCGAACTGCACGCGCAATTGTAATATTGATCAATAATAAGACTTATTCCGTTTTTCAAGTAGATTTTTCTCGCTTTCTTAATTATTGTCATATACGTAAATAAATAATACGTATTCCTTTTTCTCATTGCTTCGCTTCAATAATAATTATAGTGATTGAATCTAGTGGATGGAATAATGCTAAGCAGAAGAAATAATGCGGAAATTTTGAAAAATCGCGTTTCAGTTTCGGCGTTCGATCACGTGACAAAAATGTGCGCTGCAAATACTGACAGTTGGAAAAATTTCGAGCATTTCGAGTTACGAATGTCGTAAGATATAATTATATGTATTTAGCTTTCGGGATTACTTACGTATACATTATTGTTGGTGTTTAAGGCAGGAGTTATTAAAATGGAACGGCTGGGGCTACAAGGATTCTGGTTTTCGTGTGAATGATAAAAGTGTGATCGAGTTTACAGGTAACAGGTGAGTTTCGTAGGATCTTGCTATTTTAGAATGTCGATCGATATATAGAATGTCATTCGATACATGTGTGTGTGTGTGTGTGTGTGTGTGTGTGTGTGTGCGCGCGCGCGCGCGCGTGCGTGTGTGTGTGTGTGCGTGTGTGTGCGTGTGTGTGTGCGTGTGTGCGTGTGTGTGTGTGTGCATGTGTGTGTGTGTGTGTGTATGTGTGTGCGTGTGTGTAAGAGAATGCCCTATCCTATGTAATTACCTCCCTGTAATTACCTCTCTCTTTCTTTCTCTTCTTTTCTTTAGT
>Ga0157363_1003454_pt1 | contig 14282 bp, 5 predicted proteins | sample AttsexASBM1_FD_111477 | JGI IMG/M metagenome (GOLD analysis project Ga0157363, IMG submission 111477) | Fungus gardens microbial communities from leaf cutter ant in Ribeirão Preto, State of São Paulo, Brazil - Atta sexdens ASBM1 | ecosystem: Host-associated > Fungi > Mycelium > Unclassified ...
AAAGTTCGTGCCGCAAAAGATTTAAATTTAATAAATGTATACTAAAATTTAAATCTTCTGCGTTTCAATTTTTCTTCAAAATCGGCACGAACTTTCCGGACAACCCAATATATACATATATATGCACGTTTATTTTCTTCTTTAATAAAAGAGCTAGCATGAAATACTTATTACAATGTATTTCTGAATCTTAAATTGTATTAATTTTAAATGCTTTTAAGATTTAATTGGCATGAGATATAAGAATATTATTGTATAATTTATATTTTAAATTTTTATATAGATTCTAATAATAGTATTAATACAAACAACATGTATAAAATTAATAATTTTTAATTCTTTCTCGGAGAAAGGTAAATTTTAAGGCATATTGATGATTTAAATTTCCGTTTTTTTCTCATTATTAGGAATACTAGACAAACTCTGGAAGTTTAATCAAACGAAATTGTGGACAATGATAGATCTTGCTAAATAATGCCTAATATCCCATTTTCCTGAATAGCACGTATGGTATACATCGCACCGTTGCTATTCCATTAACATGATCTTGGACAGTCTTGATAAGGCGCGTGACAACGTATTGATTTGCGTTCGCATTAATTAGCACATCGGGAAGGAATCCATCGGATTGAACGTCATACTAATTTCCTTAGTCTTCGGATCACTAATATCGTAACATACAAGGAACAATACGTGACTAGAATCATGATCTGCGAATTATTTACAGTATTACTGTCGAGTTGTAACGCACAGCAGCCGTTTCTGATAAAGACATTTGTCATCACATAGCTTTCATGTTCGATTATCGATACGTCCGGGTCGATAGATGGCACACTGCTGATGGCCAATGGGTATTTATGGTCGATCGTTTCCTACTTCCGGTGGAATGGCCTGCGCACATGCATATCGTTATTTGATACAATCCAGAATTTAAATACCCGCTTTGAAAATCGAGCTTTACATAGTGGATAATAAGAAGATTATGGGATTACTTTGATGCATCTAAAACGAATGAATTTTTGACGTTGTCAATGAATTTATCTTTTTACTAATTTTCATATAAAAGTGTAGGAAAGAGATGTATAATTCTGTTAAAATTTCATATTGGAACATTCTATTAAATTTCAGAGGGAAATCTTTTTTATTTTTATTAAATTTTTATTAAACCAGAGATAGAAAGAGAGAGCAAATTGTCTGGTTATCTTACATTCCTGTAAATCTTGCGCAGTAATTAAAGTAGTTACATAATTCACAAGTCAGATAATATTTGACTTGATGGTGGAGGAGTACGGAAATTTAATAAGATAATATAAAATCTAAGTGAAAAGAAAGAATATTGATACCATTAGGATATTAAGATATTAATATTAATATTAGGATATTTCGAGCAGATTTTCGTGAAAATATATGCTAAAATGTTTCAACAAATGTTCCAACAACGTTTCGAAAGGTTGTTCAGTTTGCAATGACATCACCAGTGTCTCCGCGGATTTGGCTTTTCCCATTATCCTTTGGTCAGAAGGGAAACATTCGTTTCTGAACGCCATTGTTTTCAACGCGCCGTATTATTCATGCAAGTATCTTTTTGGTATGCTACATAGAAACATACGTTTTTGGCTTTCCCAATATATCGTCTGCGTTTTTCCTACAACCCTGTGACCGGCTTTTTTCTTTGTGGCACCAATTAAATTTGTATTGGTGTCACGTGTCACTCAGATGACAATTCACAAATGAAACAAAAAGATAGATTTGTATGTTGTTTTTATTCATGCGTCTACTCGCAGGTGCAAGCACGTATGAATGCAAATAAAAGTATTGTCTCGTCAGAAATTTTTGTTTTGCAGGTTAAACGCTATTAAAAATGCACCGTTAAATTTATGAACAAGCGATTTTTTAACAATTTTAAACATTGTGGAAAGATTAATGAGGTGTTTTGTTGATAGTTTATAATTTCGTTCTTTATCTACACTTTCATTTTTTACATTTTATATATATATATATATATATATATATATATATATATCATCAGTTTTAATTTCAATTTAACGGTGTAACAAATACATACGCTGAAAAGTTTTAGGAGAAAGTTGAGAACAAATTACACATCACTTGTTCGCTCATATTTTGATTTATAATTTTTACAAAGTTTTAGAAATATTTTAAAATCCAATCACAAAAGTGTTCTACTTATAAAGATGTTCTGAATACTTATTATTCAAACTATGAATAAGATTGCTCCTCCTTTTACATTCCTTCTTGTTACTCGCAAGTCATGAAAACAGAGAAGCTATCGGTGATGAATTCATTGTGTTCAGAAGTAACTCTCACGAACGTACTTCGTCTACGGTATACACTAGGATTACGTTTTCCATTTATCAAATTCTTCGTTCTTACTGGCTTTACTATATTACATGCTTACCACGATGTTTTTATTCCTGCCATTAGAGTCCTTCTGTAATGCCGATGTCAGCGAATGGATAAATAATATTTGCTTACCGGCGCGTAAGATTTTAGTCCACACGTTGCGTTGTATATTGAATTAAATTTTTTGAATTTATTTATTACAATATATTTTAATGTTGTATTAATTCTAATTCGCTGCATCGAAAGTATAATTTTCAATTGTATGCATAAAAAAAAGTTAAGAGTTCAAATCCAAATTAAAACTTTGAGATTGTCATCTTTCATATCATTAATATTAACTAATTAAAAGATTATATAATACAAGTTTTTCCATTGATTATAAAATATTTAAATGATCGTCTCGTTTTAGAGTTAAGTTGAGAACGTCTGAGGACAACTTCTCTTGATTATCAATTTTGAATTTTAATTCCGTAAGAAAAAAATTATAATTGACGCATTTTGTATTTTATATGTATAGGCCAATACATATAAAACAGATTATTAAAGCTAATATAGATATGTATATTTTATTATCTATTAAGAGCTTAATGCGGTCAACATGATATGTTAATTAAAATATTTTGTATCGTTATTGATTTATCCAGATTAACGCGTTTTATTGGAAAATGTGTAGCGAATTGTTGGATGTGTTATAATTTCCGTTTGTGTTGATGCGATAGCAGTAGTATGTAAATGCAACTATGACAAAAGTATAACGATGACAAAATACCTTTGCGCCTACAATTCATGTAAATGTCTAACGTGTTGACCAATATATATTATTACACTCGCAATACATGTCTCCATATGTCATTAATGAATAATGGAACGTGAAAAATAAGCTCGCGGATGCAACAGTCGTTTAGAAAGCTCTGCTTGACGTAGGCTAATAGATCGTGAAATTGTTGACAACCAAGATTAATGAACCATGGTTCAGTACGGCGCGCGGCATCCATAATTTGCAAATGCGTGTCGTTGCAGTTTATTTGCTTCCTACCGATATCATCCGCGAAGCAGCATTATTCGCTGTGTAACCTATTTCGGTTGTTGGCGAAAAACTACATTCTACTGTATTCTCGATATAAATCAGCGGATATCATCGTTGATGCACATCGATGACTTTCGTGGTGCAATAACTTTTGTACGAGTTTGATCACCGTACTTCCCACCCGCGAGCGTCGATAAATTCTTCAATAAATATATACGACTCATATTTTGTACTCAATATGTTGAATATGAAGCCATAGATTTCCTTTGTGTTTGTTATACGCATAATTTACCTTGTACTGTGTACTATTAATTATATATTAATATGGCTGAACTAAATAAAAAACAGACATAGCAAAAAATTTCATTTGTGCATATACAATTTGTTTAGATTGAAAATATTTATAAAATATTTTTTAGAATTTATACATATATGAATTTATTGTTAGCATTTGGATAACTAGTACAAAAGTTAATCTAAATAATTGAAATACTATAGTAATATTTAAAAATTCGATAACTAATTCGAAGTGTATAATGATGTTCGTTTAATTAATGTATAACATGATTCAGCAAAAAATCATTTTTTTCTTCAAAGTTCATACCCCGAAGATTTTTTCGCGCTGAACACGATGGTGGTAGAATTTACGGCAGGATTTTAAGTAAATTGAGATAAAAGAGACCAAAAATGGCGTTTTGGCATTTTCAACATTTTTTATTAAAGTCTTTTCTAAATAATGTCTATATTGAGAAAAAATGTATACTAAATTTTAATAAATAATTTCTTTGAATAATGCCAGTTGAATATTTACTAAATATAAACACATATTTATTTGATACAAGAATACATCAGATAATAAATTTGATTTAACTATTTATTTTTTACTCAGCAAATATTTCTTTTTCGTAAATGTTATATTAGTACTATTCAAATAAATTAAAAAGATATGTCAAGAACGAGCAGAAATAAGATTGTAACATTAATTTATTATGACATCAGATTCATTATAAGAATTATTGATATTTAAACAATATCAAATATAAGAAACGTATCAATTTGACTTAGTCTTCCTCATCCATTCAAGAATCACAAATAGAAAATAATAAAAAATAATTTAAAATACTAAAATTTAGTACGTTTTTCTCTCGATGATACGACATCTCAAAGTATTCATACAAAAATTTTTAAATAAAATTTAGTTCTTTATTATGCAATCTATTTTCCTCAAGTTATAGCTGTTTAAATTTGAGTATAATTTTGTTAATTATACAGTTCAGTAAAAAATCATGTTTTTCTCTTCGAAGTATTATGATACATATGAGAATTGTTTATTATGTGCGCTGTACACGATGCCGTCATAAAATTTGCATGATACACCAAGATTTTTAATAAATTGAGGTGATTTTTGATCATTTTACCCATATATTATATTCAGATGCAAATAAAATATGCCAAAAATCATCTTAAAAATTTTGCTACTCAAATTTTGACATCATGTTTCAAAAATCCTCAGGATATGCATTATGGCACTTCAACAAAAAGTAATTTTTTAATTAAACTGTGTAATTATATATTGAAAGTCTGAAATACAAACAGTCATAAAACAACTTGATAAAAATAAATCGATATCATGAACTAAAATTTATTTGAAAGCTTTTGAATTATATTTTTAGATACTTTAGATTTTATTTAAAAACGAAACGTTTTTTTATACAAAAAAAAACCTATACTTTGGCATTTTGGAAAGAATTTGAATGTTGAATAGTGTAATTATTAAAAAATAATTATATTGTAAATTGAATGATAATTTGCTGTGACATTTATACAATTGCATTTATATATTTCAATTATTTTTGCGTCTTGTTTTCAATTAAATTTACAATTTTAGAGCAGTTCGCGTTTTAATGCGTTGAGAATATTACTGCGGGTCATTGTCCGAAAACTGTCGCCCCACAGTCTCACTAGACCCGCCAATGGCGATTTATTTTATCGAATTTGGTCAAAAGAAACTTTCCTCGCGAAAGCCAAAGAAAAGGAAGCGAAAGATCTGGAGCGAATCGGGACGTTCAGAATATCCTGCACTGTAAGTCGCTGGTCGAAAAACTTCCGGCGGGATCGTATTAATCTTATCCTGCGGCTTTCTGTCGCAACTGACTCACGTGAGTTCATAGGTCATGCGACTACCAATCGATCTTCTAATATAAGTTACGATATCGGAAACATCTTTTTCAAGTGGTTTTATCCGAATGAATTTAAAATCGATTATACGGAACCGTATTGATATTGTCTAATGGCATCAGCCATAGAATTTTATTTATTTCAATTTTTTATGTATTTATCTTGTTGCCTGTCCTATTTCTTCTTTACATCTTTTAAATGTAAATTTGGTTGAACTTAATCTAAGCACATTATTCTTATAATTTGTATTTTCTATAATAAGGCATCGTTGAAACCAGCCAAATCTAATTAATTCAGATAAGAGAAGCCAAACGAGTCTACCTAGTTACAAAATCAGTTTACTGATACCGACGAGAAACGATATAGAAAATCGATAAACTGCTTGTGTAATGAAAAGCATTAAAAAGTTCATCTGAAAAATAACATGACATACGAGGTGAGATGATTACTTGAAATGAGAAAAGAGAATGGTGATATATAAGATATTAAATATCAAAGTTTATCATGATTATAATATATAATACATATATATTTTTATTTTTCTCTGTGCAAGATCTTAAGAATTATTGGAATAAAAATAATATTTGAATAATGGAACTTAAAAAATTTTTTTTAAGTTGAAAACGACAACGTTTTATTTGGCATGTTTCAATTAATAAATTCATAACAATGTATAACATAAAAGACACAATGTAGAAATCATTTAATTTTCATTACACGTTTACGTGACCATATAAAAAGTTTCGCACTTTTAAGGAAAGAAGTGCCCCACGTATTATTATCATCTGGAAAGTTACATTACAGTGTCGCTGTAACTCTTTATTATTCTAAAAATTATTTGCCGCACGGCCGGCATCCCGAAAGCACTCCGGTAGTTTCATACAGTGTTCTCGCACGACTCGACATGATTAAGTTCTTTCTCTCAAGGAAGAAAAATACTTTTGCTCTGTGATCAGAAAACCCATATCATTGGATGGTGCCGGAAGTTATTATTAGAAGAAAGATTATTCGACGTGCGCTTCTATGTATGTTGAATACGAATTTATTTTTCAAAATTGTTCTCGCCAAAGTTTACTCAATAAATCAGTTTGAATCTCGCTCCAATATTTGTGAAAGAGAGCAAGAGTAACTAGAATATTTTATTATCGTTTTATGTAACTGGATATATTCAAACTTTACAAAAAAGCTTTGTATGTTTTTATTAATCTTGTGCCATGCAAAAATTATGGTATTTATATAAATATTTTATAATTATTTTACATAATTTTTGTAAATCTTATATCTTATGTATAATTTAAAAAAATGATGCATAAAATTATCATGCATAAATTATGTTTGTCTGAAAAAATATAAACTTTTTATCATATCAATATATTGTTATTTGATGACAATATGTACATTATACTCACAAATTATTAAAATATTACTGTTCACATATAAATATTGACTTTTGAATACGTCGCTTGAAAAAAAGCGATGACGGTTTCTTTCTCTTTGCGTGCACTTTTTCTCTTTTCTCTTTCTTTCTCCCTTTCTCTCTCTTTCTGTCTCTGTCTTTCTCATATTTAATGTTTAAGCCTTTTTATATAATATTTTTTTTTTCTTTTTAATTGCAAGTTTACACACACGATAACATACGAACACGCTACATTGCTTTCTTCTAATCAGGTCATATCCTACTTTCAATATATATGCAGTATTTATGAACACAAGAATGACGCAAACTATGAGATTAATAAAACATGCATCGTAAAGGTATGCTCATCATAGTCATTAATTGACAATTAATCTACTATTCAGAATATGTATTATATTATTTCGCATTTCGAAATCACATAACAAAACTTTTTCGATAGATAATTTTTATTAAACATTAAATCTTTGATATTTCATATGTCTTGTGTAAGCAATTAAGATCAAATATCTGCATTGTTATTTAGATTGCATTAAGAAAATTAAAATTTTATTTATGATAATCACTATTTTATAGAATTGTTAAAGCTCTGATTTTTATATTTCTGAGATATAGGTTTTTCTTTGAATTTTATATGTTAATAAAACGTCTCTGAATTTATAAAATGATTAAAATGTACACATTATGCTTCATGAAACGTAAATACTTAACAAACAATCCACTCAGCATTTTTATAAAATTAAAATAGTACTAGCATATATATAAGCTACAATACTCGCATGACATTAAACGTGCCGTAAAGTTGAAGTATTTTAATAAAGCTAAAATATTTACTAGCTGAATTTAATGTGTCTCGTATATTATATTATGTAATAAGATCGACACTCTTATTTCAAACTTTGTGTTTTTTGTTATGGAAATTCTTAATTAGCTCACTATGACGAGCAAAAATAGAATTCATATTATATCGTGACGTGAAAAATATTTTAATAAAAAGTTTTAAATTTTTTATAATATTTTTTTATAACATTTTTTAAAAGATAATTTTTAAATAATACACGGATATACACATTTTATAATATTTTTTTATAACATTTTTTAAAAGATAATTTTAAATAATACACGGATATACACATTTTATATTATTAACTTTTAATATATTATGCAAATTAAGTTATGTCGTTATTTTATAACCGTTTTCTCATGAGACTTTACAATACTTATTCACAGAGTTCAAAGCATGTATAGCTTCGTCAGCTATGTCAAGCTATCAATCGTTTTAATTTTATTTGAAAAAATTTATTTTTGTAAAAAATTTCAATCATGCCATCGTGCCATCGTGCTGCTAGGTTAAGCTGTATTACGAGGAAAAGCTTAAAGAGTCAAAGGTGGAACCGAGCGCCGAGCATGGAAAATCCTTCCCTGTCTGCTTCTCTTCGTTCCACTCTAACTGGGAACGAGTAAAAATCAAAGAGAAGGAGGAAAAGGAGTAACGTACCACCTGGTACTTCGCATCTTCGACGTTCCAGCATAGCGTTGCACAGTGTTCTTTTCTGCATTCCCTCGTGCCATCTTTCGTGTCTGCTCTTTTACTACCTATCTTCTCTCTGTTACACTCTTCGAAGTCGTTTTTAGTCGTACAGAAATAATCTTCGGCGTACTGCACTCAGTATCGTATTATAGGGACAGTAAGCGGACTATCTGAAGTCTTTACACTGTGAATTAAACTTCAAAGTAATTCCTGCTGAGTCTGATAATGTAGTAGCATTATGGTGCTGTTCGTGTGTATAAGTGTTGCTGATTTTCCGAAAACATCTCTCTCTCTCTCTCTCTCTCTCTCCCTCTCTCCTGCAATTCTTATTATATCTATTTAACTTATTACATCTATTTAATTATTGACTTCGCCGCGCTGTGCTTGTACAGATAATGGTATTGTTGTATACATAAATTATTCTAACTACTTTATGAAAGTATGACGATAGAAGAATGATAATAAGTACTTAACGTTATTTATTTTACATTGAACTTGATTATGAATATCTCATATATTATCTATAATTATATAATTAAAAGATTCAAACATTTTCTCTCTTCAATTTAATAATTTCATTTTAATGAACTTGAAATTTTTTTTTTTAGAAAGAAACTTTCTCTTTAAATACTTAAAGATTTAATGAAATTTTCTTTTTTAAGAAGAAGTTTTAAGTCGTGTTTTTACTGAAGCAAAATATATAAAGATCTGCTTACTCAGAAACAATTTTTGAACTATGCTATTTTTATATGATTTTTTTTTTTAATATTCAAGATGAAAAAAATAGAACCAGAAAATAGAAGAGAACCCAAAGAATCTTAATCCACTACTGAATGCATATGGTCGCGCGAAAACATCTTCGCTTTCTCTCATTCGTTAGCCGTACGTGTCTTATTGTCTTTATGCTATTTTGGAGTAACTCTGTGCATACCTACGAAATTAAATTCTGTTGGTATATCTTGAATATTGTCTCTTTGATATATTTACTATAAAGTAGTATATATATCATTTTATTAGGATTAAAAATCGTTTTATTTTATTTCTTCTTTCCCATCTGCAGATTTTCACTGCGTAGAGAAATACGGCGCGTATTGATTTGCGCGAAATAATTACTTTCCCGACGAGAATAAACTCTTGAGAGAATTTCCTGTACTATCCTTTTTTCCAAAATAATTTAACCTAGATTCTTCCCCTCTATAATAGGATTGTACCATCTTGAATCAAAGACTTTGGATTTAACGGAAATTCTTCAGTCTTAGAATTCTCAATAAATTTCTTCAAGTTGCCGATATAGGTAGAAAGCGCATTTAACTGATAAACATAGCATTAAACCTTAGAACGTAATTTATTTATGTATTAACGATATTGTGAAGTCGTGAAATATTAATATTAATTGAATTATTACATTTTCTTATCTTTTGAATGTGGGAACTAAAAACTTGTAGTATTTGAAATTGTAAAATAATAATAAAATTAATTAAAAATAATAAGAATGTTGTTTTGTTACGGTTTTGACATTAAAAAGACGAATTTCTTACGAAATGTGATAATAAATTTCATAAATTTACAGATCAGAAGTTAAATGTTAATTCACGGTGCATGTTGCCCAATCTAAGACCATGTATAGTATGTAGTAATATATTGTTTACGGAGAATAATAATAAATTGCAGACGAATGTATTTATAGTTCAAAATCTCAAGAAGCATGTTGCAACTTATTGCAACTCATTTTGTAGCTGACAGTAATTTGAGCAGTTTATTCTTTTTCCGGTATGTAGTTAGCGCGCGTTCGAAAAATGGAAAGAATCCGCCGTCTACTGCATTTTTAGCGAAGCGAACGAGCGTAATCCGCTGCAATTTCCATTACGTGATACGCTTTATAGAATTTTCCGATCATGAATGTAAATGTTATCTGTAACGAGAGTTTTATGGGCACGCGCGAAGTCAGCCGACTGCAATCGACGCAAATTTTTATCGAGCGTCATTTCGATAACGGTACAGCCATTGAGTAAACTCTGGCACGCGAAATTCTACCCCCGCACTATCTCGGACGGCATTCGGATTTCCGTTTCAATTTTTGGAGCTCGCGCAATGAAGTGTTACTAACTTCTCAATTGTGTATCGAACGAAAAATGATGGTGCTTCTGCTCGTAGTATTAACACCAATCGCTGTTGTACCTGCGGTACACAAAATTTTTCAGGAATAAATTCGTGATGGAAAAATACTTCTTGTTAATTTTAATGATTTTAATTTAGAGATGTTGCAAATAAGATACACGTACCTATATGAATAAAAACGAAATCAAATTTTCTGAGTATCAAATTGTTATAAAGATTTTTTTGTCAGTTGCACTATAAAGTGACACGACTGAAATTCCTCTAGACTTTAAAATGTAAGTCGTGAAATAATAATTGGGTCATAAAAATATAAAAAATATATTCTGCATCAAAAAATAAACTCAACGTTTTTTTATGAGAAGCGTATTAAGGTTGTAACAACGATCATACTTTAAGGTTTTTCTTATAGGTTTTATAAGACAGAGAGCTACAAATTGTTAATTATTACATAGAAGCACGTTTAAGAATACAGTGATTATATTGCCTCGTTAAAAATGACGTAGTTGTGTTGAGTTTAAAATAAATCTTTATTCTATTAGTGGGCGATATTCTACGATCAGATACTTTCACTGAACCGGTCAGACATCGCTCAAGATATTAATAAAATTGTTACATCTTTCCAGCTATTTCCAGAACGTGAGAAATTTTACATAATATGAAAAAGTACATACTTTGTCGAGATATAAACTGCAAGATACGGTTCCTATGTTTATGAAACACAGATTATAGCTGTACTATTATAAATTATAGTCATAAGATTTTGTAAAGTTTGTTAGTAAATGTATATTATTAATATAAGCAGCAACTTTATCCTAAGTTATTTTCATCTTGAAGGAAATGGAAGCAACTTTTTGAGCATCTTCAGTGAGTATCTATCTTGCGAATGTACGTGAATGTTACTTCCTTCTCTAAAGTAGGGACAAAATTGTGTTTTCAGGACAATGCTCCAGAGAATTTTCATTTCTCGCCAGAAAATTGCTCTCATATGTTATGTCCTTATTATTCATCAGTATTATGTCAAAAATTCATGCTATCATTTCTTGATTCTTTCATTCTCAAGTTCAAAGAACGAAGATAGTAGATACAATGTCACTCGTGTTGTTTCAAAACAAATTGACGATATTTAAAAGTTAATGACGAATGTGTGTGTGCGTGGGTGCGTGCGTGCGTGCGTGCGTGCGTGCCTGCGTGCGTGCCTGTGTGCGTGCGTGCGATGTATTGCGCATTTTGCAAAGAAATAATCATATATCCGCGAGTTCATAAAGCCGACACGATAAATTTGCTATAGCAATTCCTTGCCGACGGCGAGGCGGTAATTCGCGACGGAGTGGGATCAGACGTGCGCCGTATGACACGATGCTATGCATACAGCCGCATATTATACGTGGTGCAGCATGATACGAGAAATGTCCTGGTGGAGCCAGTCTCGTGGCGCTATAGAGAGAGGATAGCGCGGCGGGTTAGGGTGAAACGACGCAAGGGACGAGTGCGCGTGACTAGTGCACGTCTTTGGGAGTAGGAGCAATGGCACACATAGATCTCGCATGAACTTACATGTCGCTTGTTCCCCGAGTTTCTGGATAAACCATATGTCCTGGAACTGATAATAATTAGACAAGCGCAGTCTTGAATGAACAATATGACGACGTAGACCGCGATTAACCGTTTCCTTTGAGAGCGATGAGCCCTCACTGCCGAGGATCTCTCGATGTCAGTCAACAGAGAACATTCAAACATTTAGCATCAAGAAGCTTGATATTATATCAAGTGTTTTGATCATTTCGTGAGATTACTTTCGACGAACAATGTTACATTGAAATGGTTTTCTAGCGTAAGGAGGAGTATTTGCAATTATTATAGGAGCAATTATTATACATATTTGTTTATTTATTTTTTTTGTAATCAACATTGGGATTATATAACTCTTAATGATAATATTGTTGCACAGATATTATATGTATATGATAAGTATAACAATATCGTCGTCAAGATTTGAGTACAGAGCACGTATTATAAAACTATTTGGAAAGGATTTTTTGATTGAAATTATTCTATCTTCCCCAAGAGGTAAATCGTCTTTGATTTATAAGTTAAAATAAAGCCGATATCGATTGATTTTTCGGACTATTTGATTTGGTACCGACTACATTTTCTGTTGATCTTCGAAGAAAATTGATATTTTATTGATGCTGCATCGATCAAATATCGATCTTCCTTTGATAATTAATAAAAAATCTAGTAGGTGTCAGATTAAACGATTTTAAAAATCAATCGACTTTAAATTGACTTGTGAACCCCGGACTGATTAAAGTTATGGTATATACCAATGTCCAATAATGTCCAAGTAATGCTAAATTTTTATGCTTACTAATATTTATAATGCCTATTAATATCCTAGTAATGCATTTTTATGTTTTATTATAATACACAATTCTCTTAAGTAATACCCAGTAATACCTTAGCTGCAGTAACATCCTAAATCTACACCGTAATGCTCTCAGCGGTTTACGCTCCTTGGTTTTCCTTAAAAAAAAAAAAAAAAAAAAAAAAATACATTAAAAATCTAAGGAATAATTCTTATAATTGAATAATTCTTATCAAAATGAATTCCAAACAGTTTCGTAATATAAGTCCTGAGCACTTTAGATAAATTGAAAAAAAACGCACGATAAGATGATAATTGTTAAAGGTAGGTAAATTTACTTCAATTTTAAATTACACTGTTAGCTTGTTTTATGAAATAAGGTAGAAAAGTCTTATTAATACTTATGTACAAGTTTTTAATATTTTGTGTATCTCAAAGATATATGTCTGTAGACAATGGTTTATCTGTTTTGTCAGAGCAGTGATTTTCCCGAGCTTGCGAAATCATGAAACAAAATTAATTCAGTTTTTTCCCTGATAAACTCCGAAGATAGGCGCTGATCTTGGCGCCAGATATATTGGCTTCCATTGTCGTAGACTAAGCATCCTGACGTTCTGTAATGGGAACGCGAGGAATGAGGAGTATACTGACTGACAGCGACGGCGCAACTACATTGGCGATCGCGATGGCCGGCGATCGTCGTGCACATAAATTCCCCGAGACGTGTGACACCGAGACACCTAATCTATTTAATCTCACGATGAAAAATCGTCCCTTCGCGACACCCGTTTCGCTTATCGTATTATTATTCTCCTTACTGCTGGGGTGTCCCTTTTCGCCCACCTGGAAAGGATCCAAAGTCTCATCGGTACGATGACTTATGATCATATTCTTGAGCTTTTTACATCTATTCATTATTTCTTTTCCTCTGTTCGTTTGCAGATCAGCAACTGCGTGGAAAAGAGGAGTAAAATATTGGAATTTTTAACTAGTAGAGTTATTTTTGTTCCATGAACTCACTTTACAAAAGTAGCCGCGATTTGTTCTGGAGTAATGTCGTACAGTAACATGGAAAAACGATTAAAACTGGAAAATTTACTCTTTAGCATCCAATATAACGGATTGTTAGAAGAAAGCTTAATCTACAGATAATTTAAACGCTTGATACAGTGGCTTAAAGAAGCATTCTTCATCAAGCGGGAGCGTTCTTTATTAAATCTATTATTGATCTATCAGAAAATTTTTTTAATTGCCAAATTAAATTGCCGTTAATTTTATTATTATT
>Ga0157363_1003455_pt1 | contig 14280 bp, 6 predicted proteins | sample AttsexASBM1_FD_111477 | JGI IMG/M metagenome (GOLD analysis project Ga0157363, IMG submission 111477) | Fungus gardens microbial communities from leaf cutter ant in Ribeirão Preto, State of São Paulo, Brazil - Atta sexdens ASBM1 | ecosystem: Host-associated > Fungi > Mycelium > Unclassified ...
AAAGATTGAATTTTACAAAAAAAGCTCAAAACTTTTTTGTACACCTAATAGTTATAAAATACTCTTGAAACTATTCAATTTTCATTCTAGAAATTTTTTTCTACCATTTATAGTTTCGAAGATATTCGTTCTGAAAGAGAAAAACCGATTTTTTTCAAAGAGGTGTTTCCACTCCTTAAAAGTGCGTATGAGCACATAAAAAAAAATACGTGTCATTTATTTTTGTCTGGAGAATAACATACTAAAACTCATCAGAATCGGAATGTAACACTTAAATAAGTTTATTTGTAAGTTATATACCTGCGCGCCGAATTGGTTTATTGCTTATAACTTCGCTCATTTTACGAATTTTAATTTGAAATATATTTTTAACATTATTTTTATAATATTCTGTAAGAAAAAAATCGATTTTTTTAAAAACGAAATTCCCCTCTTAAATAAAGATGATATAACACTCGAGAAGCACCCGGGTGGGAATCCAAACGCAGCCTTGAATTCAATTGCGGTATTTTATAATGACTTTATAATGAATATAGAAACAGTGCCACTATGCTTCTTATCCAAAAACTAAAAATCGATCATGAATTATTTCACGTAATTCAAACAAGTGATGCCAAAATTTTTGTCATTTGTGTGCAAAATATTAATTTTATAAACTTAAAAATTAAAAAATATATAAAATATATATAAAAATATATAAATATATAATATATAAATATAAAAATATATAAATCTGACATATCAAGATATACAAATAAATATATAAATACAAATAAGATATATAAAAGATATATAAATCTGTGATAATAAAAGTGATCTTAATTTTATAGAACTATCAAAATAATTATTGTATGTAGAATGCTTAAGTTAAGCTAATTACTTATAAAATATCAAAATTCTTGCAGCATTGCTTATTATAGACATACATAATTATTTTGATTGTCTAATAAAATTAATTTTTTATTTATATTTAAAGAATTTTGTAATATATCAGCAAAATCATTTTCTTATATAATTTTTAAAGATTAATGTTAAATATGATATTGTTTATTATAATATTTATTTAATATTTAACATTACGTTTATATTACATTTACATTACATTACATTTTAATTATTGGGAGTACAAATTAGTTCGGTCCATTTCTCTAAAGATAGCTCCAGCTGTTCTGAATGGTTCATAGTGACAGCTGATTTTGGCCGTTTCCGAGAGATTAAACATGCTAATAATATTCAGTTTCAGTTCATATCGCTTTGAATTTCATACAAAAACCTGATTTTTACTGTGTTTGAAATGTCGAATTTTGTGTTAACCAAGCAGCAGAGAGATTTTGATTTTCTGCTTTAATTGGAAGAAAAGTGCAGCTGAAGCCCATCGAATGCTTGTTGAAGTTTATGGTGACACTATTCCAACTGATAAATCATGTAGGGAATGGTTTCGAGGGTGGAGATTTCAGCGTTGAAGACAAGCCTCGCTCTGGACAGCCAAGAAAATTCGAAGACAAAGAATTAGAGGCATTACTCGAAGAAGATCAGAGTCAAACGCAAGAAGAGCTTGCAGAATCATTAGGAGTAACAAGCCGTTTCTGTACGATTGAGAGCCATGGGAATGATTCAAAAACAAGGAAATTGAGTGTCTTATGAACTGGAACCGAAAGTCGTTGAAAGGCGATTTTTCACTTGCGAACAGCTGATTCAAAGACAACAGAGAAAAGGTTTTTTGCATCGAATTGTGACTGGAGATGAGAAGTGGATATTCTACGACAAGAAGAAAAAATACTATGCTAAGCCCAATCAATCATTGCCATCGACCTCAATATCAACACCACGGCCGAACATTCATAGTTCGAAGAACGCTCTGTATCTGGTAGGACCAAAAGGATTTCTTGGTTATTATGAGCTGCTGAAACCTGGCGATTCCATTACTGGCGATCGGTATTGGCTACAATTGATTCGTTTGAATCGTGCATTGCGAGAAAAATGGCCGGAATACGAGCAAAGACATGATAAAGTTATTCTTCTTCATGACAACGCTCGGCCTCATGTCGCTAAAGTCGTAAAAAAATATTTGAAAACGCTCAAATGGATGTTTTACCGCACCCGCCGTATTCTCCGGACATTGCTTCTTCTGATTACTGGTTGTTGCAGCAGGTTGTTGCGAAGGATGCAGCAAGTCACTGGTTCACTTCTTTCGCAGAAATCGAAAATTGGCTCTAAAATTGGATCGCCTCCAAAGACGAGTCATTTTTTCGAGATGGAATTCGAAAATTGCCTGAGAGATGAAAAAAAAAAGTAGGCAGCGATGGACAATACTTTAATTGATCTGTTCATTCATTTTGTTTTGAAATAAATGCACAAAAAACGGACAGAACTAATTTGTACTTCCAATATATTACATTTATATTACATTTTAATGTTAGATGTATATGTTTCTTATGTTTTTAATTTTTTTCTTATCTGTTAATTTTTAGATTCGGTAAAATCATTTTCTTGTACTTTTTTAAAAATATAAATATTAATATAAAATTAATATAATAATATTTTTTATTATAATATTTATTTAATATCTTTATTTAGAATGTTATTTATATTTATATCATTATATTCTTTTTTTACAATAAATTATAAAATGTTATATCTTTAATTATCCACGAATCTACTTATTTTCCTATATTGACATTTGAATTCATGCTTTGAGCAAAAGGCGGTACGCTTGTGTCAATTTTTGTCAACTCAAGTAATAACCTCAAATATAATTAATGAAAAGCGTTTTATATGCGCAAAAGTCGATGCGCACAATTATACGTCACATATTAAGTAACGATTAATATTTTGATTCGCGAGACAGAGCAATGCTTTTTGCTTGTCAAACCTTGATTTATGTAAAAACACATTATTTTTAAAAATTTGAGGTGACCGGAATATTATATATCTTTACTGCTAATATAAATGTAGAAAGGTATATTAATTTGTAATTATATTTATTCTCTTATGTGTGTATCTATAATTAAAATATTTATTTTTGCAAAATGAATAGGTTATAATTGTGAATGTAATTTAAATAAATTTTTCAACAGAGGAATAAAGATAATTTACTTGTTAATACAATAAATTGATGGAAAATAACAGTATCAGCAATAATGATGATAATATCGATAGCAGCATTAGTTCATCAGATGATAGTGACTATAATCCATTTTTGAAAAACGATATTTATGAAGAAGATTTGCTATTTTCTCTTCTTCAACTTTTAAATAATGTCATAGGTGATATCAAGATTTTCTTCATAAATAGTAGTATATGCAAAAAGGTAAAAAGATAATGAAGAATTTAGAGAGAATTTTAGATTAACTCATCAAATTGTATATCATTTAATAGGTAATTATTAATATTATTAATTCTTAATATCAATTTTATAATAAATGATATATTTGTGATGAAGTAATGTAAAATTAATTACATATATTCTTTATAGAATTTTTAGAAAGTGGATTTATATCATTATATGGATTTGGGAAAGAAAACAAATTTGCGGAGCTGTATTTATTGATGATTCTTTGATTTTTCAATAATAAAGAACTACATCGAACATCATTTCTTTTAAAAAAACGTTTTTTAATGTCAAAGTTATTTAAATTAGAAAAAATTAGAAAAAATAACGTATTTATAGAATTTTTTTACATTTATTTTTTTTATCAACAGTGCCTAAACATTAGATAACTAATTTTATTAATTAATTCTAATTTTTAATTATATTTTAATCTTTTTCATTTACAGTCGAGTTTTGAATCTGGAATCTCAAGGTTATGAGTCTTATATTTTATCCCGCCACTTATAACTATCGATGCACACAATTTTTATTGTTTATATATGGTACACTTAACGCAATTATATTGTATTAACTTCTCTTCCGTGATTATTTTATTATCCCGACCCGTTTTTATTAATTTGAGCTTTATAAAATAACATTTGTTTCATATTTATAATAAACGTCAGATAAATATTAAATAAATGTTTTTAATCATATTTTAAATAAATAAATAACAAAAAATAAATATTGCAATACAAGCATACACTGCAACAAAAATTTTATTAAACGTCATATAAACTTTTAAAAAAGATTTAATAAATATTAAATAAATGTATGTAAAATTCCTTAAATCATTATTTCAAATAATTAATGTAAAATAAAACATTTTCTAAATGTTAAATAAACATGAAATAAATATTTTTTATTACCACATTTTAAATGAATAAATAATGTAAAATAAATATTTTATAAACGTTAAACAAACATTTAAAAAATATTTTTTAAACCTTTATTTCAAATAAAAAATAAATTCAAAATAAATATTAAATAACAACGTTAAATAAACGTTAAATTAATGAATTTTGAAAACGAATCGTGAAAAATGTAAAATTAATGAGAAAATGTTTAAAAAACATTGTCTGCTGATTGGGCGATTCAGACTTTTTTCATGATGTGAAATAAATGTTTAAAAAACATTGTCTGTTGATTGTGGCGATCCAAACTCTTTTCATGATGTCCGTATGTTCAGAAGATCAGAACTATTTCAAGTTGCTGGAAAGAGAAAACATTTTTCTAAATAATACGTTTTTATTAAGAAATAAAGGTTATAATGGAATAGCAAAAAAATGGATTGTCTCTTCTTTTAAAGATTGAAATATAATAAATTTTATAGAAAAGTTTCGGCAACTTGAGTAGTAGTTGAAAGAGTTTTAGGTATTTTAAAAGATTGATTTCGACAATTACAAAAATTACCGTTACGTAATACTCATTTTATGACTTGGATCATAATAGCATGTTGTACTTCATATATGCGTATATAATATATGCGTAAATAATGGAGATGATGGTGATGATTTTTATATTGAAGAAGACAAAGAACAAAATGAATTAAATTGTAACGAGCGAAAACATGGAAATGGGTGCAGAAAACCTGGATCAGAGAACATTATTGTTTCGAGAAATGTATCCTTGTAACAATTAATCATGTAATAACTTAAGTAAAACTTTTCTAATCTAGCGTTAATTTAAAATATAAATTGTCTTATACTCATATATGTACAATTAAATTTAAATAAAAAAAATTAAATAAAAAGATGTTTTTTACTTTATAATTTTTAGAAATTATTATTTTTTAATTATCAAAAACTAAAGAATAAACATACTACTTATTTATTTCGATAAAAGTTTTCATATTTAGGTAAATGTGTGTACAGTTTCCATATAATTAAATGTAAAATTTTTTAATATAAAAAAAGAAATAAATTAACAATATTTATTTCAAATTAGTTTTTATTTTATGTAAGTATATATTTATATTTTATTAACTTATTAATGAATCATACTTTTATTTTCCCATGAACATTCTTAAATGAATCACATCCTTATCATTATATTTTGAAATGCTAACAAAGCTTAGTTCTTTTATATTTCGTACAAATTTAGAAAGAACTATTCTTAATGACTACTAACAATAAACATGTAATATCACATAATTTCAATCTTATAATTTCAGTCTATGTAGCAAACATATTTATTATTTCAATTCAGCCGGACGTTACATCATATAAAAACAAATTACTTGGAAAATATTAATTTAAGAAATTAAAGTAGTAAACACAATTTTATATTACTTTAATTTATATACGAAACATTCTTTCCTTTTAACAACTTTTAAAAATAAATGCAGCATGTAATATCTAATAAACGGTGCATCTAAATCATGTTTAACAAAAAAACATCTTTTAAACATATATTTATTAAATTTTATTAAAACACATTTTTACTTTCAAATATTTTGAAATGTTTCTGAGGTACATTTAATTACACCTACTTCCTCATTTTTCTTAAATTTGAGCGTATTATCATATAAATATATTTAAATTTGTTAATCACACATACAGTCCATACTTAAACGTAATTTTTTAATAATAAACTGAAAAAATAAAAATTTAAGAAACAAACAACTAAAAATTTCATGATTACAATTACTTTGCGAAACATTTGGTTAAGCTATTTGTTTATATCTCATCGAGCTACCCCAGATTTTAAAAAAATCAGGTTTCCACGTCAATTTATAGCTGAGAAAATATAATTTAACAAATTTTAATACACGAAATCAAATATGCGCAAATAATCCAAGCGGAATAATTTTCCCCACTCGACTGCGCGCCGGCTTCCCTCCAGCATTGTTTTATTTAAAACTTTTTTTTAAACAAATGTTTAAAACACGTTTTAAACACCAGATTAAATTAAACATGCTTTTTTTTAAACAATTTAAAACAAATGTTTAAAATGTTATTTTTAAAAAATGTGTTTTTAATACTATTTACTAGAAGAGAAGGTGATATTTCAGTTACATTTTATACAATAACTTGATTTACTTGGTTAATAATGAATATTTAAAACTTGACAATTCATTAAAATGTTGTTGAATCGATTCTGGACTCAAAATTACGAAATATTTACTTAGGACACTATTAATAAAAATGTGACAATAATGCATAATGGCGAATCGAAGAGAAACATGGATGATAATGTGGTTTTCCATAAAAATAGTCTTTAAAAGTTAATTTTGTTTAAAAAACGGTAATTTGGTTATAAAATTAACAAAAAAGTAGTGTATTGCAGAAATATATGCATGTATACAAATGTATATAGATACATGTATATATATATATATATATATATACACACACACATATATATATATATATATATATATATATAACTTTATGTATACAGAGTATTTGGAAAATAATGGAAAATAAATCTTTCACAGGAGAATGGACTAAATTGAGAGAAAAGTACTCTATTTAGCAATAATTAACAAGGTATTAATTGATAAAAATTGCCGAAAATTGGTCTTTAATAATTTTTTACTCGAATATTATCAACTTTATAGAAAAACAAAAGACAATTGTTAATTTTCTTTTCATAGAGCTCTAAGAATTTTTTCAGAATTTTTTTCAGAATTTTTTAATACCGCATTTTCTTATATTAGTAAAAATGAGAAAATGTAGTACTAAAAAGTTGATAAAAAATTCTGAAAAAATTCGTAGAGTTCTATGAGAAGAAAATAAACAATTTTTGTCTTTTGCAGTTTTTCTGTAAAGTTGATAGTATGATTGAGTAAAAATTATTAAAGGCCAATTTTCGTCAATTTTTAGCAATTAATATCTTATTAATTATTACGAAAATTATAAAATAGTAGAGTACTTTTCTTCTCAGTTTAGTCCATTCTGCCCTTATGCAAAAGATTTATCATTATTTTTCAAACATCCTGTATATAGCGGCTCGGCAGCCTATAAAAATCTATAGTAACGTAAATTATAGATTAATATTAGAACTACAATTAGTTCAAGGAATAATTATTTTGAAATAAAAATCTCAAAAAAGAAGCTGTGAATAATCAATACGCAGAACTACATTAGCAAAATGCCATGCTATTGTTTAAATTTGCGCAACTTAAAATATATACAGTCAATTAAAATGTTAAATAGCAAACAACACATTCAAATATATACATTCAAATAGTCGCATTAGCTATGTTTCTTTATTTAACATGCCGTAAAAAAGTGTCCGATTGGACAATTAAATGTACAGAATTATTAGTACAAAATTATTTTTATGAATTTAATTGCAAATACAAATGTGACATATGTGAACAAATAATAAATAATTTATCAAATGTTAGTATAACTGAATATAGCTGCAAAATATTTTTCATGTAACACTAATTTATTTTTATATTTGCGAAAGTTAGTATTATATCTTTAACAGTTATGTTAATATTTGGCAAACTTATTAATTATTTGTTTATATATGTCATATTTGCATTTGCAATTAAATTCACAAAAACAATTTTGTACTGATAATTCCGTACATCCAATTGGACATTTTTTACATATTAAATAAAGAAACATAGCTGACTTATAATTTAAATTTGTTAATCAGACATACGTTTCATACTCAAATGTGATTTTTTAATAATAAACCGAACAAATAAAAATTCAAGAAAGAAAAAATTTTCTAAACTAAAAATTTCATGGTTACAAATCGAGATTTTTTAAAGCAAATTCAATTCTTTCTTGACAAATTGGTGCCAGACGGAACTTTTAATCTTAAAAACTAGAATCACAATGATTTTTTAAAAAAAAAATTGTTATCTCGGCTCCTAATAATCGGAGGGTAATCTTTTTTTTCAAATTCGTAGAAAAATGTCAGATTTCGAATGCTTCACACGGCTATTTGATATAATGCATATTAATTGCATATAATAATGCATATTTCCATTTTTTTATATGGAAAAAGATACCCATTTTTTAAAGTCGTTCTATAATAGTTTAACTGCAAAGTTTAAGTGTACGATAGTGCAACTCTTGAAGAAGCAAAATCCCTGTAAATTGCTGTGCGATTATTCAAAATGAATTGAAGAAATTATTTCCGCAGACAGGTTTTTAGTGAACAAATAGCTTTTTGCAAAAATTAATGAACATTTCAGGCTTGTTCAAGACTAAATTTGTTCGTCATTATGAGGACTACATTTTACAAAAATTCCAAAGCTTTGTGTTTTAAATCTCGATGAACACAGAATGAGAGAAAAAAAGCTTTTTTGATGTTTTTAATTTTTTTTCTACTAATAGATTGATTTTAATGTTCCATATCTCATTTTGTAGATATTTCGAATACTTACATTTTTTATACCGATTTTTTTCATACAATCAATATCTTTCGTTTTATAAGCGAAATAGTTGTTTTTTGCAACTATATTCGATTTATTATTATTATTATTCGATTTTTTTTCGCAAGTCTTGAGTCTTAAACATGTGCATTTCTTTTCTGATGACCTATGGAGACTTTTGTGAAGAGAAATGCTGGTTTATAATTTTTTTCCGATAAAATTTTACTTCTATTGAACTATTCTTGCTACTCGAGTTTATGAAGGAGATGTATATATAATGCGCATAAAAAATCGTAAACAATTAAATATCTCGTAAAAATTAAATATCTCGTAAACTGCATTTTAACATGATTTATATTTATATTCTGGATTAATGGGAAGGGTACACTATTACTACAATTTATTAAAATTTATATGTTATTTAGAATGCTCCTTATTGATGTTTAGAACCGAGATTGCCGAGAAAGCATTTTCGGTCGCTTGAAACAAGTTATTATTGAGAGAAGGAGCTTACTGTCTCGTTCACTTTCGATACGCCGCTGATGAGCATACGGACATGAGCTCGTGCTTAAGTATGGCTACCGTTTCGCCAGACCACCATCTAATTCTATGTCGCCACCGTCAACGCAGAGTTCTTGACTGAGTGATCAGAAGTTTTAAATTGCAATGGTTTTATTACATAAAAAAATAAATATATTTGAATTTTTTAAAAAACCAATTACATATAATAAAATTAATAACTTTGAAATTATTACAACATAAATATAAATACTTTAAATTTTGAAAATAAAAATTGTTATTATATATTTTAATCGAAAATACTATTTCTGAGTTGAATCATATTTCTTAATAAATCACATTTTTCTTTTTCAATGGACATTTTTTCTCGATATAGATCTATCTTTTGTTGAATTTCAATTCTTCTAACATGATTTTCTTCTTTTTCAAATTTAGTTTTTCTCTTTTTAATTCAAATTCTTCTATTTTCGTTTTATTTATTTATATTCATTTTCATCATAACTTCTTCTATCTTCATTTTTGTTGTAACATTTGCAAATGTTCTAACTACTGTCTTTCTAATTCTAACTTTGTACAAATACTACTGTAGAACCTATTCCTCGTACGCTATGTTTTTTTACTGCATTAATTTTAATGTTATTCTATACTATTTGATTTTTTTTCTACATTAACATCCTCTGAGTCTGTTTCATATACGCTATGTCTTTTTACTTCGTTAATTTTTATACTGTTTTGAATACTATTTAATTCTTTTTCTAATTCTTTTCATTTTTTAAATTGTTTGTAATATTGTTTTTCAGATTGATTTGAAGAAGTTATTTTTAATCATGGTAAATGAAAGAATTTTCCTTACAAGCATTATCACTTTTATCGTCTAGAATTTCTTGTATTCATTCTTCAAATTCATCAAGAACTTTCGGTGCACTTCCGCTTGTTTTCATACGTTTTCATATATTCATACAGATTATCTGTAAGATCGCTTATAATACAAATTATTGAGTTGTCGCAGAATATTACAGTTTCATAGAATCGTGATGAGCTCATCATGTCCGCCGGAAAAAAAGGGACGTTCAAAAACGCTTGCAAATCGCAATATTATCATTCTGCTGTTCACGCACTCTTTCTCTTAAAGTAAATAGAACAATACGGATATAACTAAACGGATATAACTAAATTCTGAACATTGTGAAATTAAAGTCCTAGATCTCTAAAAAAAAAGACCTAGAACTAGATCAAATTCGATTTAAATTACATATTCTAACAAGAAATATAACGCTTCTCACTCTCTTGCAATGTGTTTTTAAGAATAAATTTTTTCTATAATTCGATCATGCGTAACTGCGCTAAAACTCACCCAAACTTATTCGAGCAAAGTCAATCGAAGTCGACTTGTCATCGACAAAGAGCGATACAAATATAATGGAAAGCAAAAATAGTACTAGGAGTCAACTTGTGTCATTAAATAGAAAGCCATTGGCTGCGTTCAGCAGAGAAAATTAATCAATTAGCTTTTAGTGATTCCTTAATATGATTGGTTCTTGTTTTTAATTCTTCGTTAAATTTAAGTATAGAAACCAATCGTATTAAAGAATCACTAAGCGCTAACTGATTAGTTTTTTCTGCTGAACGTAGCCAATTTACATATGTATATACGAGATGCGTTTAGAGAGACGCTATTAGTGTTATTTATATTATTTATATTATTCTATCTTTGTTTTACATCTGATACATAGTGGAGATAGAGTAACTCAAATAGCGTTAATAGCATCTCTCCATACGTACTTACGGTGTCATGTATATCATCGCGATGATAATCGCTTCTTAGCAAAAAAAAGTTATACTCATTATGTATAGATTTTCTCGGCAGCTGTATCAAGCGTTCATATTATCGAATTGTTCTCGCAGAAATCGACGAGTTGTCGATTGAATCGACAATTTTTGAAAATTACGTTTAATCCGAGTACAGGCAATCGTACGTATGTAACTTTTATTTCTGTGATAAAAATGAGAGATTCAGAAAAATTACAATACTGATTTGTATAAAGAACTTCGCACTAATGGAAAGAAAGATCAAATCGATTGGAAGTATGATATTTTATAGATTCCCTGGTTTAAAAAAAAATATGTAATTTTTAATTGTAAATTAAAAAAGAAATACTTCCAAAAAGGAAAATGAAGTAGTATATTCCGAAAGGAATTTATCTATACTACTGTATTTTTGTGTGCTGATTACAAATATGATCATGGAAATTGCCGACAAGGCCATTTTTACGGTTAAATATAAACTTTTATATTTTATGCAATCGCAAGTAGAGTTGTTAGATTTTGATTCGTGCTCCTCTACAAAGGGGCGCACGATATTCTATGCAAAAAGCGTGAAAAAATATGAAAAAAATTTTTTAAATATTTGACGTTGAAAATGATTTTGTCGATTATTTTCATGATCATATTTATAATTAGGGCATCAAAATACAATAGTATACCAATCGATAAGAAAATCGGGGAATTCATCTTTTCGGAAAGTATACCCAAAAGTAAATAGTTTAATAATAAATAAATAGTATTGTAGATAAAAATATTTTTCAGTTCTATTGGATTAAACATAGTAATTTTTTCAAATGTGCTACAATAAAAATTGGCTATTTTGTAATTGGTTTTGCTTAACAAAACTTAATTTGATTAGGATATTCCCAAATCTAAAATATCCCAGCCAATTTGTCCAAAACCATTACATTTTCAATATTATTAATGCAGAATCTTTTTTCAGAATTTTCTTTTTTTTTCTTTTTTCTTTTGTATTATTTGTAATTTTTTCCTGTTGTTTTATTTGTTTATTTATTACTTTGTTGAAAGTGATTACTGAAATTCATTAATGAAATAGAACAGTTTTATGTTAAATATTTGAAATATATCTCAATGTGTTTGCAACCTTTCTTTTCAGTGACACGGACCTTGTATTCTTTGATTATACCTTATCAAGAAAAGAATATTGAAGCTCTGTGCGAAAATGGAATGGCTGCAGCAGCTGCAAAGCTTGCAGTGATTATAAAGCCATCAATAAAAGAAGAATTTATAATTTATTATTTAGACTTATTCCGAGAATTAGAGAAGAAGGAGCCAGATTTTCTGTTCTTTGATGTTAGAGACTAGTTCAGTACCAAATACCAAAATTCATTAATATAAAAAAAAATTCTTTCTAAAAATTCTTCATGTAAAAATAATCCTGACGTTTTTTGTGTTATTTGCGAAAAATTTGTTACTGTACAAAACAGAAAATCTTTTTTTTTTTATTTTTAAAAAAAATCTTTGTTTTAAATCTTTTAAATCTTAATTTTTTTTATCTTTGTTTTTTTATCTTTATTTTTTCTTCCTTTGTTTTTTTTATTTCTTATCCTTTGTTTAACTTGTCAAAATACATATAAATGACCACGTTTTAATGTCATATTTACTTTTACTCTTTTCACAATCTTATTTCACAGTCTTAATTCTTACAGATTTTTCATCATTTTTTACGATTAATTAAAAAATTGGAGGTGATGGAAACGGCTTACGAATTCGAAATTAGCGACCCAAAATCTATAAGAAACACCTTTTGCTTTGAGGTGCTCTTCAAAAATTTTTTTTGTGGTTCTGTGTTATCATAAGAATATATAAATAATTATACATTTGTTTCAGAGAATGTTGATGAACTCATAATCCATACGGGAGAACTTCAAAAAAAATAATACCTAAATCAAATAAACATACAAAAATGATATTTAATTCCTCCTCCTTTAAAAGAGTTGAGAACGTTAAAAACGATGAATAAAAAAGAATACAGTGTGACAATATCTTTTAGAATTATTAGTAGAGATTTATTATAATAGATTCTTGTGGAAAAATGTTGCTGAAATTATTCCACGTTTTGGAACATTTTTCAACAAAATTTCAGCATTTCAAAAAAATTTCGACGACTTTTAGCTGAAAAATTCGACTTCTAATCGAAAAATTCATTTTCGATAAAATTTCAGAAAATTTTCAGACAAATTTTCAGACAAATTTAAATAAGAATTTCAGAGAAATTTCAGAAAATTTCAGAGAAATTCAGATTGGATTTCAGGGATTTTTCAGTATGTTAGCTGAAAAATTCACTTTCAGTGAAGTTTCAGCAAATTTTCAGTAATTTCACTGAAATGTTCCAAAACATGGAAAAATTAATTTAAAATAGCGAAACTTTTTACCAGGGGAGTTCTATATTCTGTTTTGTAAATTATATTTCTATCTGGGGAAATATCAGGGAGTCGAAGGAGAAATGAGACTTGGAGAAAGACAAGCTTCTATAATCAAATATGATCAGCTATTGAAAGACTAAGAGAACTCTGATGTTCTGATCATTGATGTTAGAAAGCCTGAAGAATTAGCTGAAACTGGTTAATACCAGAAAGCATTAATATATGTATGTAGGAATTTTTCGTTGTATTTCTAAATGTTGAAACTTTACTTATTAATTTCTCAAATGTCATGCATGATGTGATATAAATATCATATGAATAATATATAACAATAAATAATTAAATGTACATTTGTTTCAGCGAGTGATGTTGATGAAAAATTCAAAGAACTTTCAGAAGAGGATTTTAAAAAATATAATAAACTCAAGCCGACTAAAGACACAAAAATCATATTTAGTTGTTGCGCTGACAGATACGAGAATACGAATGTGTTCAAAAACGGACGGGATACAAATAGTACGACAATATCTTTCAGAATCACTAGGAATTATAATAGAGCTCTATATTGTTTTACAGGATATTTAATTTTGAAGGAGGAAGTTGAAAACGAAAAGAAGAAGAAAAGAAGGAAAAAGAAGAGAAGGAAAAAGAAAAGAAGGAAAAAAAAGAACGATAATGGAACACAAAAAGGAAATTAGAATATTTTCATAGAATATTTGCACTGGTATTACTTTTTTAAACACACACACACACGCACACACACACACACACACACACACGCGCGCGCGCGTATATATATACTACACACACACACACACACACACACACACACACACACA
>Ga0157363_1003456_pt1 | contig 14276 bp, 9 predicted proteins | sample AttsexASBM1_FD_111477 | JGI IMG/M metagenome (GOLD analysis project Ga0157363, IMG submission 111477) | Fungus gardens microbial communities from leaf cutter ant in Ribeirão Preto, State of São Paulo, Brazil - Atta sexdens ASBM1 | ecosystem: Host-associated > Fungi > Mycelium > Unclassified ...
CCCCCCCCCCCCCCCCTCCCTCCCCCCCCCCCTCCCCCCCCCCCCCCCCTCCCTCCCCCTCTCATTCCCCCTTCCCCCTATCCCCCCTCTCCTTCCCTCTCTCCCTGCACCTCTCTCTCTCTCTTCCTCCTCTCTTTCCCTCTTCTCCTTCCTCCCCATCTTCTTAAAATAGAACAAATCTAAAGAATAAATAAAATAAAACAAGCAGAACCGCAAAAACTGTTAAAAAAACCATAATTTTTACGGTTTCGATTTTCTTTACTGATTAAAGGAAATTGAAACTGAAACTGGAACATTTTTTAAATATTTTATTAAACCGGAACCGAATTGAAAAATCCTCGGTTCGGATCCCTGATATAAAGACATATGAAAAGTATAAACTTTCGATTTAAAAAAAAAATTAAAAAATCTAGGTAAATTCACTAATTTATCAATAAAATTATAAATATTTCAGTAAATTTATATTTATTATTTATATATTTTTTATTTATATATTTATATTCCCACAAATGGGAATGGGAGAGAGATTAATGAGAATAAAAAATTATTTCGTACATTTCATACTGTTGTGTTTGTGACGCTGGTATTACCTTGTATGGAAGGCTCGCTCGCTAAGGCGGCATGTAATAACAACGATTCTCTGTGTTATAATAATTCGAAATTTATTATTGAGTGGAATTAAGATGTATTCAGAGCGAGCGATAAGCGAAGTTTGTAGACCGATAACTGATGCATTCGGTAAAATGCGTGCCCAGGTATTTCGAATTTGATACGACATCGAGAGGTTTCTCACAGTTCGAAAGAAAGTATTGCGAGCAGTAACGAGACCGGCAAATCTTGAGACCGGAAACTCAGGCAATTCTCGCGCACTGTTGCCCTCACAGTATACGTGTACCGAGAATGTTAAATGACCAAAAATGCAGCGGTAATATGCGATAGAATGTCGATATGGTTCGCACTTCTGCTTCGGGACAAGAAGCGTTACGAAAAGAATAGATGATCCGTATTGATCGGGATCGGGAAGCGAACTGAGCGCGGAATGTGTGCGCGATCGTCACCTTTTCGAGTGTTGCGCAAGTGGGGTCGCGTGCCATTTGAGATAGACAGCGATTAAAACAAGATACATGCATGTTTTGAACGAAATGTTGGTCGCCAGCATGTTTGAACAGGGACGGCTCGGTATCTATGAGCTGTTTTACTTGCCATCCTCGAGAATTGAAATCAACGATGATTCCGGAATACATACAATATATTATATATTTGTTATTTTATGCATTTCAGTCTAATCTATCAACTAACAAAGACAATGTGAAATATAAAATTTCTTTTAATTTTATTCATGATGACATTTCTCGCTCGTATAAATTATCGTCGAATTGGCATCATGGTTATGCGGTTGTATTTTGGAAGCATAATTTTTGTATCGAATCTACATCTTGATATCTACATTTCATATTCGATATACTACGATATGGAAACTAAAAGTTTCGATAATATCGAATATCAAAAGGAGTAATGATATAATATTTCAAAATATCGATTATATTGAAATATCCCTACTTCCACCACATAGAATGAAAAGTTCGAACATAAACCTGAGAAGGGAAAGTCTCCATGAATTCGTCCATCTATCTAAAATTCACGGCTCAATATGTAAATGGTGCGATAGAAAAGACTTATGAAGCAAATTGCCCAGAGAAGCTGAAATACCTATTGACTAAAACTGTAATGGAGCAAGGAATTCTCGAAGTCAGAAGTGAGGAAGCTCTTCAATAAGGTAAAAAAAGAATTCAACAGCGGAAGTATATAGAAAGGCTCAACACTATTCCAGCAAAAACTTTAACTATCACGTCAAAAAAAAAGCTGGAGAGTTTTGTGAAAACATTGAATGCTCCAGAAGGATTCAGACTAAAGAGAATCCTCAGCAAAGACAACTCTTCCTGTTTGGGCTGCTAAAGCTCTCAAACGGAAACCACACTAAAATAGTAGATGAAATTCTCAAACATCTAATGACTATTTCACTTTCCAGATTTTCAGAAGGATACCTGTTGTACCTCAAAGAAAATAAAAAAATCCGAGGAATAATACAAATTCAGGGAATGGACATTGGCAGAAAAAATGGTGTTACCTGGCGAAGTCAAATAGGTTATAAAGACCTTTGAATCCTTCAAGTCACTAGGACTCTTTTGCGAAAAAAAAACTCAATTTATTGTGTTAACACTCAAATTTAGATGCTTACCATCAAAATTGAGTGTTGACCATCAACATTGGGTGTCAGTTGTGAGAATGACCATAAATATTCGATATTACGTTGATATAGATATTTAATATTAAATGTCAATTAAGCGTTAAACATCAATGTTAAATGACAGTTGAGTGTGATTATGAATATTAGGTGTTATCTTGATGTAAATACTCAATATTAAGTATCAGTTAAGCGTTCAGCATCAATTGGGTGTGACCATCCAATTCGGTGAATAGTTTGGTGTATACACCATACTATATACCGAATTTGATGGTAACACCCAATCGATTTATTCATGATACTCAATAGATGAGTATAAATTTTAAACGGCTTAATAACCTTTGAGTGTCATTTTCAAAATTGAATGTACGAGATGTGTATAAAAGTTCGTGCATTCGGTTCAGCAAAAATCCAAATTAAATTATTCTGTAACGGGGATATGGTCACACTCGAAGTACTTTCTCCTTTACAGAATACTTGGTCCAACACTTCTCCCATTTCTGAAAATATTGCCGCATATTTTCCTTTGTCAGTTTTTTTAAGAGCTTCATCGTTTCTCATTTTATGATATCAACAGCCATCAAATGTTCACCCCGTTAAATTTTTTTACTTTAGGGAAGTAGAAGTCACAGGGTGCTAGATCAGGTGATAGGGAGGATGATCTATGATAGTGATATTGTTTTTGGCCAAAAACTGACGCGATGTGTGAAGATCCATTGTCGTGATGCAGAATCCATGCGTTCTCCGCCCACAATCGGTTCGTGTACGTCACACACATTCACGCAGACGCTTTAAGACTTCAACATAGAATTTTGCATTAACAGAATCACCTTCTGAAACATATTAATGATGAACAACTCCACCGAATAAAACTGTGAGCATGGTCTTGATTTTTAAATGACTCTTGCGCGCTTTTTTGGTGCGAACCACCACGGTGCTTCCACTCTTCCCTCTGTTTTTTTGTTTTAGGATCATACTCATAAATCCAGGATTCATCTCCAGATATCATCTTTTTGAAAAAATTTGAATCTTGGGCATTTTCGATCCAGTCATTGTATAATAGTCACGTCTTTGTTTTTGCTCGTCAACTAAAATTTTCGGAACAATTTTTGCACGCAGTTTCTGCATATTTAAATCTTCTTTTAAAATTGTCTGAACATTACCGTTATTTATTCCAAGTTTTTCTGCAATCATTCTAGTGATAATTCGATGGTCTGCTTTCACCGAATCGTGAACACGTTGAATGTTCTCATCGATACGTGACGTTGAAGGGCGCCTCGTGCGACGCTCTCCCTTTCCTCCTTGAATCGGTCCATCCATTTATACATATGCTTCATGGCAGACTCATCATACACCATTTCCAACATTTGAAGAATTTCCTAGTCATTTTTGCCAAGTTTTACGAAAAATTTGATGTTGATTCTTTGCTCAGTTAAAACGTCTCGGTCCATTCCGCCAACACGACCAAAAGTACATTAATAAAAACAGACAGAAAAGCAGAGATCTCACTCGACCGTGACCAAACTTTTACTAAGGATACGTGACGCTTTCTCCGAGATGTTGCATCACTGTATAAGTTTACAGCGTCATTACGTCGGCAAAATAAAATTCAGTGCACGCCGAATTTTTGCACACCTCGTAAGTGTCACTTGAATGCTAATCTTTATGATTGAGAATTAACGCTGAAGTGTTGAATATAGATGCATCGCCAGATACATTTATGAAAGAAATATATTTTAATGCTATACGCATGAAACATCTTTTTGACAAACTTTATCTAGGCTGTGTTCGAAAATTATCCGAGTGTCCCCACATTTTATTTTTATTATCCAATATGAAACAAGGATAATATAAAACTCACGCATCCAGATGATGTTTCCAAACGCAGCCTAAAGAAAGTTTGTCAAAAAAAATGTTTCATGCAGTCCTAAAGATGTTGAAGTCCTTGAGATATATCACAGTATATACTAACATTCAGTGTTCTTGGATCGTCGAAGCAGCAGTTCCTATATGATTGCAGTGGTCAAGCATCATTGGATGAAGTACGATATTGGATGAGTAACCACTTAGAAAAATAAGGAAATTAATTCCCAAATGAGAGAGAAAACGTTTTTTTAAATTATAATTTTGTCGTGTGTATTTCGGAAAATGTTGCAAATTAATAATGTTATTTTAGAAACAGATTTAATTAATTTTATATAATAAAGCTATTTATTTTGATGATTTTCTGTGGGCGTTAATCTTTAATTAGGTGTAACCTTCAGTTGACAATCCGAAATTACATTCAAATTTGAGCGTTTTTTAAAGTATTTAACACTCAAATTTGAGCGTTCTTTTTGAAGCGTTCTTTAACGTTCAAAATTGAGGATATTTTTTCCTAAAAGTTAGACGGTATCTACCTCATACTGCTTAGAGAGGGAATGAGATTCTTGTTAGACCCTCTGACTTAGTTCTAACATAGATCTGAGGAGACATGTTTCGTGGCCTGGAATGGCACTAGGATGATGTTTATCATCCTAGCAAACCAGGGAGAAAAAGCCATATTGTGATTAGATTACAGACTTATTAATCTCATATCCTTCATCCTGAAAACATTGGAAAAACTGATAAGTATCTGAAAACAAATCTCATTCGGCTGCTGACCTCTCAGTACGCCTATAAGGACGACAGATCTACGGATAGTCTCTGTATCACTTAGTGAATGAGGTCGAGACTCAGTTGGCTGTCAAAGGATACACAAAAGGCATTATTCTTGAGAATCCCACTACTAAATTGTGTTGTCTCTTCTTAGCTTTCTTAAAAGCAAACAATTTATAAATTTAATTTAATTTATCCTATACGAAATTTATCTTTATCTTTACTTTCCTATATTCCTTTTTTCAATTTTCACTTGTATAGTCTCTAGTCGGTCTTGGAGAACGTCTGAATGGATAGGGGGGAGGGGAATCTCGCGAGCTCAGGCGCCCATTGTTCGGAAGGAAATTCTTTCTTATTCAAACATACAGTGCATTTTTCAAGAAGCTACAGTTTATTAACTGATCGCATGCGCACAAAACTTTGTTATGGAAATAAATTACACTAGTTCAGTAAAGTACCTAGGAATATATTTAGACTCAAAGCTAAACTGAAGATCACATCTCGAGAAGAAGGAGAAAAAGCCTTTCATGTGAGCTTGTAGAAGAGTCATGGACGAGAACTAGGCAAAAAACCTCAAAATTGCCGTAACACTTTACAAAGTAATATTATTAGTATATGCTGCCAAGATTAATATATGTTGCAATTGTCTGATGGCTAAGGATGGAAAAGGAGGAGGCAAGGAATCTGCTCAAAAGTCTTCAAGGAGGATATCTAAGGACTGCGATAAGATAACCACACCATGATAACCACACCAATCTGAGATGCTGGAAGTGGTACTCAGTTGCCCGTCCTTAGTAATTATCAATTTATCAATTATCAATTATCAAATTATCAGTAATTAAGCCTAGTAATTATCAATATAGCAAAACGAGCAACATACAGAATAAAGTGTCAAGAGGAATGGAAACCATACTCGGCCACATTAGGCTGGGTCTGTCCGACCCAGACTCCTTTTTACGCTAAAGCAAGACAGGATCTCTAAAAAATACTAGCTAGAAAAGACTTTTCAGATCTTAATATCGGAATGGCAAGATCCAATTTTTCTAAACGCGGACGTATGGTACACAGATTGATCGGGAACAAATGATCGTTTTGGAATGGGCAAAGCTAAGGATAGGAGTGGACCCGGCAGAACAGATTGTCGAAGTTCCCTTTTCGCTAGGTAAAAGAATTACTAAATGCTGGAGCAGGAACACCTGAACTCTGGAGAGAAACGAAGCGAGTTGCTGGCGAGTTAAGCAATTAATGAAATCCCAATCTGGTCAACAAAAGAACTGGTAACAATGGGAAGAAATAAACTGAGACTAGGCATAGGCCTACTCACAGGACACTTGCCCTTCAGAGCACACCTATTCAATATCGGATTAACCGATCAGAAAAACTACCGGATAGAAGAAAGCGAGAATAGCTTGCATCTTTGTACTGCTGCCTTCTGCTCGCTTGTAAGAGATAGATTCTGGACTTATATGTTCTTGATATTCGATATCTAGATAGAGCATAACTAAACATACGTAGTACGTAGTACTTACGGGACTGGGCTTGACTACCTAACTTTGGAAATAAGCAGAAAATGACAATGGAACCCTAGGGATCTGAATTACGCTGTCATAGCCCCACTGCAATCTTTACTATCACTACCACTACCACAACCCTAATTACAACCACAACCATATATATTGTTGATATCTATAACATTACTTTTATTTTCAATTTAATTTTATTAAACGTAATTTAATTTGATTATACAGTATGCTCTTCATTTCACATCTGATTCTAACACTTTTGTTGTTGAAATTTTGTTGTTACATCTTATTCATCACATTTGTTAATTGACGGATCGACTATTAAATCTTTCTACTAGATTTGTGTGACACCCTGGCTGTTATATTATCTAGTAGTACTGGAAGCTAAATTTGATGAATTATGATTGATCTCATTAACTCAATCGATACAAAGTTTGACTTCATAGACGACGAGAACACATGAAGGACTTGGTGTCAAGACATTATGGCGTTTTGCGATTGAACGGAGGGAGAGAGAGAGAGAGAGAGAGAGAGAGAGAGAGAGAGAGAGAGAAAGAGAAAGAGAGAGAGAGAGAGAATTCACCTGTTCAATCTAGAGAGCTTAAATCGAAAAGAGGCGTCAATTGGTCACATGACTCTGAATAAAAATTACGTAAATATTATTTTAAGCATATTTCTCTCAGTTCTTTTTTACAACTTATTTGTTTCTTATGAATAGATCTTATGAATAGATCTTATGAATAGATCTCACTTATTACATTAAGTTCTACATATGTATTCTTGAATTTCATGACTTAGAATAAATTCTTGCAACATGTTGGTGAGGAGGATCTAAGGAAAGAAATGCTAGTATCTTAAAAAAAATTTACATTAAATATCGCGATCCCACCAGATTTCTTATATCATATGAGATGTTGAAGGTATTTACATTCTGGTTATTAAGAAAGTTGACGACGGTAATATTGAATTGAACATTGGTGATTTGAACGAAGGAACGGGCAGAACAAAGATTAAGAACAAGGATAAAGATTAAAAATTAAGAATTTAAAAAAGAACCATAAAATTTTACCAATTCAATTATGATTTCGATTTATAAACTACATAAAATTTGGATTTCGATTTCAATTCACTAAAAAAAAGGGTTTCGAAATGGTTTTCTGTTCCGACTTCAGTTCAGTCCGGATCCCTGCTTTATAATAAAATATATATATATATAATAAAACATGCAAATATAATGATATTCTCGAATATCGAATCACTTTCAATCAATATATTGCCGTATTGATATTGTGTATTTCTAGCTCTTCAATTCTTCACTAGCTCTTCAATTCTTTTCGGTGATATTGCTGCTGGGAATAGTAGGGCATGTAAAGTGACTCTATTAATACATCCATGTATTTATCCTTGTCCAGATTGAGTCTCAGTTGTACCACACTGTCATCATCGCTGTGACATAAAAATAGCATTTAGTTCTTGACCACAATGCAGGTCCTTATCTTATCTTGAGAGTTTGCTTTTGTATATAGCTCTGCAGCCACTCAGATCTTTAATAACGTTTTTCAGGAGCCATGACTCCTGAATAAGTGATATCTACATCCCAGCTATGCTTCTGGCTAGAATCGCCGAGACATCTTTGCTATGATGCAAGTTCAATTGTACTGGTAGTGTGAGATTCGCGAATTCTAAGCGGTCTTCTCTTGGTAGTCCCCATTTTGTGTTCTTTGTCAAGCAACACAAATCGCTCATAAAAGGATGTAGTTGCAGGTCTTAAGGATCTCCAGAAAAGCACTGTTGATTTCTCGGCGCCCAGATCGTTTTGTCTATCGAGGAGCTTAATAGCCTTTTCGACAGCCTAGAATCCTATCAGAGAAGCGCGACCGGCTTATATCAATATCGCGAAAGTACCAGAAAACTTATTAAAAATGGCGTCTTTTGCTAACAGAATATGAAATTCATCAATCATCTATTCGTCAGCTATTTTTAATAAATCTCATGATTGACTGTCAGTTTCTGCCAATCAGGACGCTTAACACCGGCACTTCTCTGATAAATCTAGGATTCTACGATTTATTCTAGTTCCTTCATATACACTATTACTCGGCGTCACTTGGGTAGCTCCCTGGACAGCAACACACGCAGAGTGTCCAATATTGGCTTTTCAGCCAGTCCATTATTGATTGGCATAATTCGAACACTGCGATTCCTCTCCTAAGTTCCAGTGAAGGTAGGCGCTAGCACATCCTCTTCAAGGATGCGTCATCAGTTTCCTGATCTCGCCTACCTCACTAAAATCCATTTGTTTACAGGGTAGCTCTCTGCTACGATCATCTTGATTATGTCCTTAATCGCCTGAGTATATACCCTTGATGTATATATATATATATATATATATATATATCTTGGGTTTCTTGCCCGAACGATTGTCCTTCGAACTGGAGGTGTAATGCTTCAGCTTACCGCGTTTTATCCACCACTTTTCCCCCTGCTCGCTGAGACTTAGATGTTAGAGAAAGTTAGAGCTTTTGTAGCTTGTTCTTTCTCCTTCTTGTCATCTGGCGCTGCTGAAGCAAGGTCGGGTCTTAGAAAGACTCGTCTTCATTGTGCTTTCCTCCTCTGGTTGTTCGCTTTTGAAAGAAGCCTGGAGGAATTGATTAATGTTAATTATGTTTAATTCTCTGTTTTTTTATTCCATATAAGTTCTATAAATATCGTGATTACGCGATCTTACTCGGGCGAATGCCCGGGACTTGGCTATATATTCCTGGAGATCACCTAGTATTCAGGAGATACCATCCAGGACGTAATTTCTCTTACGCTCCTGGGGTAGCTAGCACACGATAGCTGATTTCAAGGAGTGGTTTCCTCTTAGTTGGTCGCCCACGAGTCCTACTGAGCGAATGGAACTCCAAGCGACCATAAGCCCCCCACCTGCCATGGTCCGGGAATCCGCGAACCCTTAGAAGGCGCGCACTTCATATGATCAATTTTGACCTCATTAGTCTAGTTTGTAACGAAAACTTCATACCTGTGTTAACAGGTTTCAAATTAAGCTTTATATTCCATTGCTGTGGAACGTAGATAGATTACATGCACCCTAAAGCACCCCACGATCCGCCCCCTGACTACTACAAGATGGGAACCTATTTGGGGGGAACAAATGTGTAAAATACTTAAAATAATTTTAATATAATTTATAATTTATAATTTTTTACATATATTAATAATTTATTAATATATTTATTAACAAATTACAAATGGGCCTTTAGGAATCGGTTCTGTAATAATTGCGCGTTTATTTCGATTGATTTAAAACAATTTTCTATAAATAGTATATTTGTCGAACGTTCGGCTAACTTCTAGCCTTCATCAGCGAATGTATTACATAAAATCTATAAAAAATCTTCATTTTGTGGTTGATGTCACTCCGAACACTCCGACATCAAATTTTCCATAACCAGTTAATAAGTTGGATGGTCAACGATATTTGACCATATATAATAATAAATATAATAAATGAATATTAGAATCGAAAAATATTAAAAAACTTACAGGAATTGCTATGAAGATTCACCTCAGGAGTATATCAAATACAAATTAGTCCTGACACCATAGTTGTTGTAACGCAAATTCTTTTTTTAACACAAATAAGTTAACACAAATTAGATCGAAAGTACAAGTGAAATTTCTTAAATGCTGCATTGACAATAATATCACACTATCACATCTTTATAGGCTAAATAACATCCATTAGGTTAAGGAACTCCATTTGCAATATTATAGGTCGCGATTTAATTTCTTAAGAAAACAAACAACATTAAACTTTTAAACTTAGAACTCCATGATAATTATAAGCAAATTAATTTCGTTCCAAATCGAATCCTTTGGCTCGTAAGAAATATTCAACATAGCTTACCTATTAACATCGTACAAAAATTTTTTCAAAAACAGACAATAACACTCAATTATTTTTATAAAAAAGAATTTAATCGTATAAATAAAAAAATTGATTTGTTATGTCACAGAACGAAAAACGACATGAATTTAATCAAATAGTTTCCTTACATTATGTAAATGACCAGAATGGAAATGCAATAGAAGACGACAAAAAATGTATACTAAAAAGAAAATTATAATATCCTCCTTCTTTTTTTTCAGATCATAAACCTTCCCCTTTTATTTGTATTGTTAGAGACAAATGGTTTTTAAATCTTTCATCCGTTATCATACTGTTTGATATTTACTGTTTGTGGCAATTAAACAACAATTTTACAATATCACTTAACAATAAAAAAATTTTAATTTTTGAATTTATTAAAAACATAGAACATAATCTCTAAAAGAATTTTTGCAAATATCCAATACAGACTCAAAATTACATAAGAAATAAAATCATCCTAATATTCAACAACATTTTCTCTATTAACAACAAGAGAAGTTTCAGGTTAAGATCTTTGATAAAATAAAATAATCGGTTTTCCAATTTCTAAAAGAAATATCATTCTTATAAAAGCAATAAAGAAAATATTACGGTTGTCCTGGATAAAGATAAATACATGATTAAGATGAAGGAATTACTCCAAGACGATTCAACATATTCTGTAGTTAGAAAATTTCCAATTAGAATGATTACAAATGGCTTGAAGAATATTCTTGCGAGATGGAAGGATTTGAAATTTATCATTGATTCTACATATCGTTCACTTAATATTAGCGACGGCTTACTGCCTAGAGTGTATGGGATCCCAAAAGTACGTAAAATTTGATACCCATTAAGAGTTATTGTTTCATCTACGGACAGTACATTATTTAGTTTCTCTACGTTCCTACATAAAATAATCCTACATTTAAAAAAGTATCCCTACTTCTCCAAGCAACGTTAAAAATAACTTTGACATTGTGAATAAACTTAATAATAAAAAGCTAAACAAAGACATTATTTTAATATCATTAGATATATTTTTTCTCTGTTCACGAATATTCCCATAGATTTAGCTTTGAGAAGTGTTGAAAGTAGAAACTTTATTTCTAAAAAATGTAACATAATATAAAGAACAAATTTCTGAAAGCAATAGATTTTGTTTTTAATTCGACATATTTCTCGTTTGATAATCAGATTTACAAAATTCGGTATATCTATAAGTTCCCCATTATCTCCAATATTAACCGATTATATTGTAACGCAGAATTTAGAGGAACAAATGTTGGAGACTCTTAATTTTGATATCCCTTTCTATTATAGATATGTTGATGACATATTATCCCTTCATCTGAAGCCAACTTTGTACTACAAAAATTTAATTCTTACTATCCTAGAATACAATTCATATGTGAGATTGGCAATAAAATTATCAATTTTTTAGATACCACTGTTATTATTGAAAACAATGTCATCAAGTTTGACATATATCACAACTGGCTCACAAACTATTTTTCTCTGGGAGAAAATCTTAATTACCAGTCTCAACATCGGATATCCTAAAAAAAAGGAATTGTTATAGGGATGATTGAGTTTTTTTAATCTTACACCCGGATTTCCATCAAAAGAATCTGAAACAGATGGTAAAAATTTTATTAGATAACGATCCACTAAATTTCATTTTTGATATAATACAAGAAAGAATTAAAGTTTTAATAAATAAAAAAATTTTCAATCAAACCAATAAGAATAATGATTCCTCAAATAAGAACATTAAAGAAAAATCGAGCTGATTCATAATTCTATACAATCTATTACGTGTGTGAAGTTGGTACCTCATCTTTTGGCATCGCAAGTTTTGATAAGAGTTCCATTGATACCTGCAATAGTTCTATAGTTCCTGATAGGTTTTATAAATAGTTCCGTTGATTTAGCTAAAAAAAATAACACTTGAAAATTTGCGGTGACGCTGCAAGATTCGAAAAAATCAATTAAAAAATATGAAATTTTATAGTTATGAAATTATATAGTTCTCGATGAGAACATCTACAATTTCTGATAAGTTTTAAGTTCCGGTCTCTAAGTTATTTAAAATAATAATTAAACCCGCGCGCTGGCACCACACCACAAGAATAAAGTACCTTTTAACAGCCAGTTCCAGTCAACTTGTTGACACTTTCCTATAATTCTATAATAATTCCGACGATTTTTATAGATTTCGCTCAGAGTTCTGTTCTTTAAGTCACACTCATCTGACATTTTGATAATAATGGCCCATTCTAAATCTCATTCAAATATTCTTAAAGCACACTTCAAGCTTCATTTTGCATTTTCAAACATATTTTTATCTTCATTATTTATCAAGTTATGATCATTTGAAATTTGGTAAATTTTTCCTGCTTTTTCAGCACCACTTTTTTTGCGGTTGAGTGTATTAACTCGTTGCTCCATTAAAAAAATACTAGTTAATAAACACTTTTATTCACACTTTTATATTTTTTAGAAATGTAACATACGCATACTAAACATATGTAATATTACACTACACTCTTTCGACAATTCAATACGTTAATTTTCCCTCAATTTTTTAATTTCAAACGGTGTACAAATACGTTAACAAATCGATACATACGTTCAAAAAACGTATGCATTCATACGCCGAAATAATGAGTATGCAATTTTTATCATATTATTTTATGTATATTTTCTTTAAATTCGTAATAAATTTTTTACAAATTTCAAATACTAGTACTATAAAGTTAAAGACAAAAAAATTTAATTTTTTAAATTATTATTTTTTCAGTTTGATTGTGTTGCAAATACGAAAGTAACCGATTAATATATTAAAAAAGCTTGTACTTAAAAATTGTAAAATAATACTTCTCCAAGTTTGAGCGCAATTGCCGCTTTCCTTACATACATTCAATTAATATCCTTATTAGTTACAGAAGCATTCAAACTAATGGAGAAACGCTGAAAAATTAGAAGATTGTCTGTTAAGGAAGTTGTAAGGCAAATGCAATATATTATTTGAGAAAATTGCAGATTATTTATTCTAAATTTAAAAGTAATACAAAAAAAAGTAATACAAAAGTAATACAAAAAAAATTAGAGACAGTTGATCATCTGGAGCAAAAGTTATTTCAATATAAAGTATTTTTTAAATTTGTACTCTAATAGAAATATATGAAAATGTATTATAAATGTATTATAAAATAAAGATAAAAATCTCAATTTTTTATATATATTAGATGTAATAAAAAGAAATCCATTATTTTTCCATTCAATTTCATGCAAAAATAATGGATTTCTTTTTATTACTCCTAATAATATAATAAATATTTTATAAATACAAAAAATTTATACAAAGTTACATTAAAATGAAGACATTAATTGTTTAGTAAATAAACAAAATATTTATTTGTTATAAATTATTGGTGAATCTTAATGAAACTTTGTATAAGTCATTTTTAGTACTTGAAATATTTATATAAAAAAATTTAGATTTTTGTTGTTTTTAAAATTTCTGTTCACAACAATAAAACTAATAACAAATAATATAAATAATCTATAAAACTGTGTTGCTTATCAACACAATTCATATATATGTAGTTTTTTGTTTGCGTAAATATTAATATATGTGTTTTATGCCCAACCTTCTTTAGATACTTTACTCTTGTAGTGCGGTCAGTCCGTAAATTTAATTATTATTAGAAAGTTATTAGGTGTACAACTTTGCTTCCGCCGTTTTTCTGAAATTCGAGGCTTTATTGTAAAAAACTGGTTATACATTTATGATTCAAAGTATTGTCCATCGCTGGCCACTACTTTGTCCCATCTTTCGGGTAGCGTACGAATCCCGCGTCGAAAAAACTGGTCATCTTTTGAGGCTATCCACGAATCGATCCAATTTTTTACTTCTTCATAAGACCGGAAGTGCTGGTCAGCCAGGCCG
>Ga0157363_1003457_pt1 | contig 14274 bp, 13 predicted proteins | sample AttsexASBM1_FD_111477 | JGI IMG/M metagenome (GOLD analysis project Ga0157363, IMG submission 111477) | Fungus gardens microbial communities from leaf cutter ant in Ribeirão Preto, State of São Paulo, Brazil - Atta sexdens ASBM1 | ecosystem: Host-associated > Fungi > Mycelium > Unclassified ...
ACACACACATATACACACCCACACACACACACACACACACACACACACACACACACACACACACACACACACACACACACACACACACACACACACACATCTTATATATTCATCTAAAAAAGAAACAAAAAACGAGCCAGTGAACATTACATTAACCCGTTTTTGTTTTGTAAGTATATTTGAATTTTGACCGGACATGAATTAAATTTCGTGCTAATTAACATAGCGATCTTATCGATGTCACAAAATGTGTACGAGTCGTTCTATCATTCTTCTTTCACGTGATTTCGTAACAGTCGTCTCCGCAATCATCATTTGTCTTCGTACTATTGTACGCACTTGTACGAGACTCTTCTTCTTTCTCATCCTTCCTTCCTCGACAGATGAATATCTATTCCAAATTGAGACCATTCTGTGACATTCGTGAGCGTGTCCGTTAATTCTTTATTACTCGCGTGGAGTGTCCGGAACACTCCAGCCTTATATTCGCTATGAAATATATGAATACTATTTACACATTTTATTATATATTTATTTAGCTTAAATTATTTCACAATTAAAAAAAATGTTTGCATTTATCTTTACCTGAGGAATGTATAAAATATTAATATTGTCAATCTTTATTTAAGTGTAAATTATCAAAGAGAACAATGAAAATTGAGATATAATTGTGAGAAATCTCAGAAATATTCCGTGCGAGTAATTACATTAATAAAACTACGCGAATGATGTAGAGTTAACGCGAAATGGTAATGCATCTCATCAATATCTTCTTATACTCTACAGATCATCTCTTTTTTGCGGATTTTCAACCGGAGGAACTAATCGTAGAATTACAGTTAAACCCGAATCCGACATCGAATAAAACCGGGCCGATGCGTTCAATGACCGTTATGTTTGTCCGATCGGTGGCATGGTATCCGTAAAGTCAAGGTCGTTACTTTCGCGAATCTTCACACCAACGAGAGTGGGTGGGCACCAGACAAGTCCCAATTGGCCAATCGATAATGCCAGTTGATTAAATAAAATGGGAAGACAACCTTATCCTAGGACAGGACTATCTGTGCTTTGCAGACCGATTGCGAATTATCAGGTTTCTCTTTCCTCTTTATCTCTTTGTATATTGTCATGCAATTTGTTATCACAAATCTCTTATATTGAATCATGTCAGTGACGAAGCGTTATATATTTGTGCTTTCTAAATTTTTAAACATCTGGCATTTTTTATTTGCCTTGAAGCAAATTAAAATATCAACTTAACTGACTTATTTAACGTATATATTTTATATATATATATATGATTTTTCCAATTCCTCTCTTTTATTATCAATCAAATAATTATCCAAAAAAATAATTACTCGAAGAGCAAATAATTTTTTATTCTATCAATTGCACAATCGTTTTTATCTCGTATAATAGTTTATAATTACATTTCGCTTTTGTAAATTTTATCAATTCGCCAGCGTCTCCTCTTCTCGTTTTCCACTTTCCCGATTTTTGCTTACTTCCGCAAAATTGCATTATTATTTGTTACAGTTTTTAGACATGGTCGTGCTAGTCACATTTGCGTCCCGACACACCGGATTATAAATCGCTTTGCGATTTTCAGCGTAACGTAACTTTCGCAGGATTGAACTTGTCTCTTTTTCTCCTTCTGCCTTGCGTTTTGCTTTCTTGTTCTCTCACCCACGAATCCATGATCGGTGAGTGGCTCTCGTGGCGCGGCGAATCAGCTGGGCACGCACGAACGGAGTGCGAGCGAGCGCGCCCGCTTGAGCGTGACAACGCGATTGATTCGCCGGCACTGTCAACGGCCTTGCCACGCCGTTGCCGTAGACACACCGGTTCTCCTCGGCTTACCCAAGTTGAGCAATCAAGTGGGCGAGGCCCGTGTTAGGACCAGTTTACAGTTACGTACTTTGCGCGCGCGTAGGAACGACGTATTCGCAATTCTTTTATCATCGGACACGATCGCGACGTGTCGAAGGCAGTCGAAAGCACGAGAAACGAAGCGAATGCAAAACACGAATCTCACGAACATTCCGCTCGTTCGCATCGAGTCAATTTATGTGTCTGAAGTTTCTTCTACCTCTTAGGATAGGCGCGCACTCATTTTGTCTCGCTACTTCAAAAAATTTCAAAGGCCTTTTCAGATATCTCGTGATCGTGTGAAACTTGACAGTCTTATCTTATTATGCTATTGCAGCTTTTATATCCAGCTGATTGTTTCCTTATCGATAAATTTCATAAAAATGACAATTGCGCTCGGCTGTGTTGAACAGTTAATAAATTTCGCGAATTGTGCAGCCGTAGGCGATTTAAGTGGCACTCACGTAATTCCTGGAGAACACAATGACGTTGCGTATTATCGGTTGTACTTTCATCGATCATATCGCACGAACGCCGGGTTTCACTGGTAGACTCGGAGAATCCCGAGGAGATAGATGACTTTCCGACCTAAGATCAATCCGGGAGAAAGTGCAGTCTACGCCGATGTCGAAATGGCTTATGTAAAACCTATAGCCGGTTAACGAGGCTTAGCCCGGGGATTAGTTGCGATTCTATATCTCTTGGCAGAAAAAAAGAAAGAAAAAAAGAGAATTGTGCTCTTTAAACTGCAATGTTGACGTATGTACGTTTATTTGCTGGACAACGATGATAATCGACGGGCAATATTGCGATAACGTTGCTATCCGTTTATCGTGGCCACGAAACGGTCAATAAGTGTTTGTCTCGCTAGTACACGCGGGAATGTGTCATCTGATCGCTAAAGAACCCGTACGTGTCGTTTCGCGACACCGTTGATCACTCGACGACGACGTTCTACTAGAGCCCTTAAATGCTTTAATTGCTCGAGATACTTTCACAGCTGGAGGTCAAGGTAGAACACACAGAGACGGTCGATAAGATATCTCGCGCGGGCGCAGAAAATGTCTCGATACGCTAAAAATGATATTTTTTTTTTCTCAAATCGAATGCCAAGAAAGCTCCTCCATTCGTTTCGCAGAGATATTACGGGATCGCGCTTTATCCTCATCGTTTGAAAAAATTACCGAAAGCGAATGCTGCCGAACTAAGATTGTCCTCGCGATAAAATTCACATCACCTTGAATTTAAAATAAGTGTCGCTGTACGATAAACCTGGCTGTCACAAGTATCTAATATTAAGTACAGAACGTCGCGTTAAATCGACTGGAGTCATCGAGTAAGTTACAAAATCCATCGGATCAACGGATCACTGGGCAAAAATAAATAAAAAATAATGATAGCGAAAGATTTATCCCTTGAACTTTTATCGCGACGGTTTGAAAAAAGAAGAAAAAGAGGACTAAAGATACTTTATATTTCAATCAAACAATTATAAGATGTGAAACACTATAAAAAGTGTCTTTCAAAGTCATAATTATCTCGATGTGACTTCGTGATATTACAAAACTCATTTCGAGGCATAAGATAAATTTTAGTGGATATGACATCGTTATTGGACGGCAAAAATTTTAAATATTAAGCTTTTAAATGATACGTACGATTCTAAATAAATTCGTCTTATTAAAGTTGTATAAATACAAATTTATTTAACATTTAAAATTTTTGTCATAATAGTCTAATTTCGTCTAATAATTGATTTATATCCACTAATTCTTTACTAATTGTGATACATTTACCTTATGTCATTAAATCATTTCTCATTGAAGTGAATTCTCTGAGAAGCATTCGTTGCTTCGAACATGCGACTTCGTCGCGCTTGGTAAGGAAGAAACTAACTGTCTCCCCTCCCCTTTCTCTCTTCATGCTGTTGAGTGGCGATAATAATGTACTTTTATCACTGATTCGGCGTGCGTAAAAAAAAGCAGTCAGGACCTAGGACAACGAGCGGTGCGGCACGGCACGCCGAGCATGACACGGTATCTCATCCCCACCGGCGGTTGCCAGCTGAAATTCGCGACCACGCGTCCTTGACTCTTCTCCCGGCCAAAAAGTTCTCTAACAACACGAGAGAGAGAGAGAGAGACAGAGAGAGAGAGAGAGAGAGAGAGAGAAAGTGTACAGCTTTAACTGTAATAAAGAGCTTAACGCTCAAGACGTGACGTAGAAAGCTCAAATAATTGAGCATTCTAATGTCAATAAGTTATTGCTACTATTATGTGACTAACATAAAGTTTTTTTATTCTTAGTACACGCATTGATATTCTTTTACAGTATATATTGTTAGCGATTGATATTACCAATGGATTTTAAACATTAAATATAGATATTGAAAAATGCAGATAAGCTCTGTAATTTGACTCTCTTTTATAATAAAATTTATTATTGTTATCATTATTGTATTTTATCGCAATTATTACAAACATCAAAAAAAGATATAACAGCTATAAAAATTATATATATATATAACTATATATCAATTTTATATGTAGAATTAATAAATATTTGAATACTTGATATTTATTTATGATAAATAAATATTTAATTAATTGTTTTTGACTAAATAAATATTCTAAATATTTAGCTAACATTAATTCAAATAATATTTATTAAAATTTAGTACATTTTTCTCAAAATATTTATTGTAATTATAAAATAATTTATTCAAAATGTGTGTGTGTGTGTGTGTGTGTGTGTGTGTGTGTGTATGTGTGTGTGTGTGTGTGTGTGTACATTAATTCATATAAAACGTAAAGCTGTCATCTTTAAGTGCACTATATTTCTCTTTGAATATATGTTTTACAAAGAATTTTTATTTTTATCCTACATATAATTTTTTTGATAGGAATCTCTGTTGTTTATCTCGTCAAGAACTCGATATTTCCATTGTCACGAAGGCAGAAAGGAAAAAAAAAATAATAATGATGTCATTAAGTTGTACTGATGAAAAGATGCTCAATAGTTTCAGCCTGTCATTTGTGACGTCACAGTCGTCGCGCCGAGAACTTTGGTTGCATTCCGATATTCCCTGCCAGTTCCCTGAAAACCTATAATGTACGTGACGTATACTATGTATAGATTTTCAGTACTGGCAGTGAATATCGGAACGCAGCCTTTATTATCAGCCAGACACCCGTCAATCCCGTTTATCGAAACTCTTCGACACGAGGACGGTACGACGAGACATACCTCAGTCGACAGCGAGTCCGGAATGTCTGTCGGCAGAATGACAATTCCGTTCCACCTACCTACCTACCTACCTAATGTGCCGTCCCTCCTAATGACCTCCGTGAACTATTTATACGTGTCCCGCGCTCGATACGAACGGTAACCGGCACGGCCGGTAACGGCATCCCGGACGGACGGTCGATTGTATTTTCGCCAGCATTATACACGACGATGAGTAGGTACCCGTTACCGTAGGAATCCAAATCGCGCGCGGAATCCCTAAGTTTCGCTTATACAAGCGGCGTATCGTACGGGAATTATCTTGTCGTTCTCAGGCGAGAAATGTGTAACGCTACAATTGCAATTTCTCTCTGCGAAAACTGTACAATAAGACTGATCTAGAATTTGTAAACATTTTCTCGTCGTCCATGCGGAATTAAATTTCTCGTGAGCAAATTTTGTTTCTTCCGCGGAAAGGATCTTTTCGCGCGTCGAATCGATAATCTGAATTAATTAAGAAAACAATCCCAATTCAGTGAAAGTGACATACAATATTACACGAGTAAAAATGTATCCCTGATCTCCACGATTCGTAACTATAGATTGATATCAATATGCATTTTGAAATTACTGTAAAGAGAAATAGGAAGACGATGTTCTGCTATTTGAAGTTGTTTGGGCCACGTGAATTGTTGGTATAACGGTAGACGATATTCATCATAGCTAATGGATTAAGTAACATAGGGTCTGCCAAATTGATTAAATGAAAATCAGTTCATATTGAAAAGTGGTTGTCCTTTTCCAGTCCTGTTTCTCGTTGCTAGGCTCTCGTATTAATCGGAGGGAAGGGTGCCGTTCTCTAGTTATCCAATGACTGCCACGTCAAACAAGGTCGTCGAAACGGTAGTCATTAAGGATTGTTAAAACTACATTTAAAGCCGATGTGGCCTTACGAGAACAATACATGATACGCGACGTTGCTTCCTTATAGTATAGTTCTTTTTTATTTCTGACCGTGACCTTGGGTAGAGAGATTCCAACGTTATTTCTAGTCAAAAATCTCTAGAGATTGCAAAATGTGCCAGATCTAATATCAGAGTATAACCTTAAAGTATCTAATTTAAAATTAAAATGTCGGTAAGAATGTCAAACCGAAATACGATTTCACTTTAGTCCGACAATCAAATTTTAAGCGCTTACACGGAAAGAACAATTTTATTGGATCAAAGATTTGTGTAAAAAACATTTTCTATGTATTATTCATCAAAATAATTAAGTAGAACGCTCAAGCTGATTGCTAGAATATCAAATTTTTTTGTATTTTTCATCATGCTTGAGATTTTTTTATAATAAACAATGCTCAAAAAATTTGATATTCCGCGGCAACATCAGCTTGAGCGTTGTACATCATTATTTTGACTGTACATTATTATTTCAACAAAGTTTACTTTAATCTGTATTTAGCAAAATTTTTAGATACTTTCAGCAAAATCATTATTTCCTTTACAAACGTATGGAAACTTCTATTCCTCGCAACAAAAATCAAACTCGATTCAATACCGTTGCAAAAAGAATAACTACACCTGACTTATGTTGAGTATAAAAAAAAAATTAGATAAATTCATCGAGTTTCGATATAAACGACTGAAGACAGGATCGTAAGGTAATTTATCATGTTTCGAGAAAACAATCAATTACGCGTTATATTGGCGAGAATTAATAGCAACGAGAAATAGACAAAGAGAAGAAAGACGAGACGGCGAGCGTTTCCTATATATCTACGTAATGTCGATGTCATGGTCGCTGACTTATGTCATGCGATGCCTACGCGCCATCATGTGAACGGAATCATTCTATTTGACATTTTGTTATAAAAACGGTTACAGCTGATAACCGCAAAGCCGGCAGTAGGCCTGGCTGAAGCGATAAATCCTCCCTAAGGAATCTCCGCATGTTATTACATGTACTAAAAAGAGAGATCGTTTGAACTACGAGAAGACAACAACGGAGAGAAGACGGAGAGTATTCAAACAATACGAAGAGAGACGATCTCTTAATTATTATCAGGAAATATTATATATACGGGATGAAATATTATCAGAGAATGATATCAGAAATCATATTACTTAGGCAATGGCCCTGACTCCGCACGCGCGGCAGTTGATATCTGCAATCTGTGTAACACAAGCGGGATGTTACGTGCACGGAGAATATATAGAAACATATATGTTTCTAATTCTCGGTACGCGAATATTTCTAATAAATTTCATTTCTCCCTCTACAATTCTCTATATATTTAACAGCGTTATCGCAACGACTTCGAATAGTCCGAATCGACTGTCGACGGATTTTTATCATTATTGCAAGCTTGTCGCCGTGACGTTTTTGCAATGTAAAATTGCGATACGCGATCGGTCGGGGAAAAAAAAATTAAAAAGTCAATTATCATAGAAGACTTGCATTAATTGTGATTAACGCGTCCGTTCATTTTTACGACGAGTATCTGACGATCAGAGAGCGCGGAAGAGATACGGGAGAGTATATACGATTACGTCGTTCGGTAAAGCCGGAGATCCCTCCCTCAATCGTAGTTGTTGCCGGGCGTGCGGAAATATGTATGGCGAGCATTACGGCTAACGTCAAGTTTACGCAACGCGTATTACGTAAGGTGGACGAACGTGTCAGAATACGACCCGGCGGCCCAGAACTCGCGGAAGCGATGCACGCAAATGCCGGCACGTCAAACCGATGCGTTTCGAGACACGGACGCTTTTTCAAGTTTGGATCATGTATACGTCAGAATATTTTTTCTCTCCTTGCGACGCGCAATTTGCCGGGAGATAACATGGGAACATGTTACATGATATAAAGATGATATAAAGATTTGCGTTATACAGATAAATTTAATAAATATTGCAAGAGAACGTTGAATGATACAAACAGATGATATAAAGCGGAAAAGTTGAATAACTGTTTTTAGATCTTATAATTATAATTCGAGATAAAAGCAAAAATCGTAAATCCGTTTCATTAAAAAAAAAAAACATATTTTTATAAAAGTGTTTCCGTTTTATAAAATTTAATGAATAATGTGTGCGTACAGTCGAGATAAAAATCTTTTTCCGTTGTCTAGATAATACAATGAATAAAAAAATCATTTAAAAGAAAGTCCTTCCCTTTAAAAGGCAAGAAGAACAAATAGAAGAATCCTCTTTTAAAAGAAAAGCAAGCTTTCCTGAAGATTTTCCTTTTCTTTCTCTCATACCAATTTCGATTGCAAGAGACAGATCTGTTTATTTTCTATCTGGTCAATAGAAATATGTTATGGATATAGCCACGAAAAAAAAAATAGTATTTAACAATCTTTTTATCATTCATATCTTAAACAAAATTAATTTAAATAAACTTTTAATGAAACAAAATTAATTTAAATAAACTTTTAATAAAACTTTTAAATACATATTTCGTTTTTCCGTAATATTCACAAGCAGATCTGCAAACTCATTGTTCGTGTTCAAGTCCTTCGATCAAGTTACGATTATACTGGCGAGCATCGCTAATATATTTCCTTCTTTAAATTCTACTCATTTTGAGAGGGGCTCATTTTGAGCTGAAATAATAGCATCGTCACGGAAAAATACATCACGTGACGTAACAGTGTCGAGTGACGACCGGGAGGAGTTGCTAGTATTGTGAGCGATAATCGAAAACTTCGTCGCAGTATCGCTAGAAAGATCTGCAACGATCACCAGACGGTATGACGACGACTGTCCGAACATCGGTGCCGAACGACGGTCAAGGTCCGCCATTGGGACACTCGTACGACTCGTGCGTCTAACCGGCAAACCTTGGTTAGAAAAGCGGCAGCATGCGGAACTAGAAATAAATCTTCCGTGCGTTCTCCGCGCGCGCTCCACACAGAACTATACATGTGTGCGCGAGCGTGCGTGAACACCCGTGCACACTCACGCCTCCCCCCCCCCTCCACCCATACACACATACACACACTTTCCACACACGCATATACACGTCCCACACACGCATACACATACGGTAGCACACCGATATTATTTCGCGCGCGTGCAGTCAGGGCCACGGTGACCTTAACTACCTTCCTCCGCACCTCTACCGCCCCCTCTCGTTGTTGGCACCCCGTTCCGCCCCGCCATACTTCCTCGCCACCAAGCGATGCTGCATTCGAGGGCATCGGGGGGCGCGGGTAGGGGAAGGGGCACGTGCCGCTCGTGATGACGTCACGTGGTGTGCACTGCGACGCGATGCACCAACGGCGCCGCCGGGTCCTCGCGCGTGTTACCGCTCTGAGATCTAGGTCCATGTGCAGGCATATGCCGATGGACGTGGATATTCTGGCGCGTGTGTGGGACGTTTTAATAGTATTTGGCTCACGTCGACCACAATTCGCAATTTTTGAGGGTTCAGCCTGGATTTGATAAATGGTACATATGCACGTGGTCGAGAAGGTAATTTCGAGCGATTGACGGTGACATATACATTTGCATAGATCTTTTATTCAGAAACTGTTCGCTTCGTTTCTCACTTCGTTGCGGATATATTACTTTACGATAATTTAATCGGAATTTAGAAAAAGAGATCAATGAAGTAGGTTAAAATCGTCCACGCCTACTTGGACCAAACGGATACCTGAGTTACACATTATAAATTTCGACTTCACAATTCTAATAAGTTGCTCTCCTAGTGAAACCTGTTCTCAAGCTTAATAGAAAAAAAAAAAACCAGTTTTCACGTGAGGTTTGAAGATTTAGATCCACGTGTCGCGTAACGCGCGTGCACGACCTTTCGACAAACTTTAATTCGTGCCAATTGCAATCTTCACATTTGAGAGAGACTTATGTATGAGTTAATTCTAAGTAGAATCGTATAAGGCTCGTAATTTGTTCTCATAAGAACTTGTAATTAAGTCTTGTAAGAACTTATGACCAGAGTTATAATTCTATACATACCGTAAGACATATGATCGTTCATAAATATCTATAATGATTTCTCGTAAATCTTACGGCTAGCAAGAAGCCAAAAAACAAAAACCGGCGAGGAAATTTTGCTTCACTCAGCGGAGTTTTTCCTTCGCTTTTGAAAAAAATCTTAGTTTTGCCGGAATGAAATGTCTATCCTTTTAAACAAAAAAGTTACGTTAATAAAAAAATTTTCTAATTCTTATGGCCGCATCCATCAGTCCATAATTTTCGACATATTCCTAGGCAATTTTTACCGATCGTGATCTCATACCTGTAACAAATTCGATCGAGGTATTACGGATGCAGACACGTGACGGAGACAAAGGAAATCTCCACCGGCACAAAATGCACTCGATATGCTCCCGTCGATACGCTCGACTACGGCACTGCGCACGTGGATGCGCGTACGTGCACGCGTGCGCGCGCGCGTCAAACGCGGGTGGAGGACAGGCATACAGGGGGAAGGAAGCATAGTATTCTGTCGCACTCATTGCACAATGCAATACACTCGGCTGGAACTTCCTGACCGTATCCCTCCCTCTTATTCTCTCTCTCTCTCTCTGTCTATCTATCTATCTATCTATCTCTCTATCTCTATCTCTCTCCTCTCTTTCCTTCCCCGCCTGTCAGTATCACCGTTCATGGATACCGCGATATGGGAACGATGGCATCGTCTCTCTCCTATCTTGATCGAATGACCTTTCTCGCGATGACGAGCACTAGGCGATGAGAGAATCTAGGGAACGCCGACGACCTTGGTTACCGTGTTCGTGGAGATATCACCGACCCGGTCAATTGGGTCAGGTGCGCGCTGATACGCAGCAGGTAGGGTGGCCATCTTTCTCTCGGATGTGATTGGGACAATAGGGATAGAAGAAATTGGGATATTCCCTAGTTTTTTTAAACGGACGAAACGTCTACGTGTATTTCCAATTTGTTTTATTAAGTTTTCATAATTATTTTTCTATTCGCCGAACGTATCACAATGAAATAAGCGGCACTAACATTATGAACAATGTTTTTGTTTGGAATTTTGAAATTTTAATAAAGTAAAACAACGAAAACGTCATATCTGATTATTTATTCATGCATTGAAATGCGACTAGAGGAATGCGAAACTAGAGGAAGCGGAACATTGTAAAAAACATAAAAGAAAAAGAGGAAAAAGGTAGGAAAAAAGAGAACGCCCGAAGATAATGTTCAGGAAAGAGGACGTCCATGGAAATCTGGTTATTTCAAGTTACATGGGTATTCACGAGTGAAAGTCGAAACCGCATGCATTAGGTTTGGTAAATTACATCGGCGGATCTGATTGACGTTCAATATCGCGAATGACGCGCAAATATTTTCATCTGACGACATCATCCGATTGACTCGAGATGAATGACTTTAAACGCTTGCGGCCCGTTCGCGACCACCGGTGAAAGTAGGAACCTTCAGTGTAAACTGGGTTACGAATAATATTGATCCGAGAGAAGGTGATGGAGGAGGAGGTGGCGGCGATGGTGGTAGTGCTGATGGTGGTGGTGGTGGTGGTGGTGGTGATAGTGATAGATTTGAGTCGCGTTTGCACGCGGAGACTGTTCCACCGATTCTCCGTTTTTTCGATAACTTATATATACTTCCCCGTGTTGCACCCGTAATTTGCGCGGCGACGCCATTGGCGAATACCTCCCCTTTCAAGCAGAGGTTTTCCCGCACTCTAGATATCGATAGATTGCTACACGAGAGATAATTAAGAGGAAAAAGTAACTGTTGTTGCGATGGGCACGCGAGATTACTTATCTCTACTCGTATTACAAGTCAGATAACGAACATAGTAACAACAAGCATCTCGAATGCAAATTGCATTACGGGATGCTTTCCGTTGTGCTTTCGTTAATGTTAAAAGAAATTGGAGTTCATTCCAAAGGGAAATGATACGTAAGAGATACGATAAAGGATTAACTCTAGAATGATTAAAAGATGAGAGAGATACTTTGCGTTATTATTATTAAAAATTTTATTATTGTTAATAAAAATACAAACACTAAACAATAATCTTTCTATCGAAGTTTTTTTGAGAACTTATGACAGTTACAAAATTAATATCAATGTACACAAAGTAGCCACTCATCTTCTGTTGATATTTGTCTGAAAATAATCCCACATTGAGAAAAATTTGTAGTTAAAAATAAACCAGAAGATTCTGATCATATTAATTACAATTCTAATCTTATCTCAATTAGAATTACAATAAATTCAATGAAAAAATTCTGATTTGTCCATTTCCGACTAGAGTTTCAATTAATGCAATTAGAACTCTTTTACCAGTGTAAGGTTAAAAAGGAATTTCGCTGCCTGCAATTTCGCACCTGCGAAATCTCCAGCGAGCAAGTGTCTAATTACGCGGAGAGCGAAAATCGGGCTTACCTGTTCGCTTTCGAAAGTCGCGCAAGCGCCTGGCTCGGCCTCGATCGGGTCCTGATTGACTTTCGCTCGAATCTGAAAAAGTCATAAAACAGAGGCAGGTTTTTAGCGAGTTCGGTCGGTTAGTTAAGGAACCACACTCATCTTAGCGGCTATTTCGGGAGCGGAACGTCGCCTTGCTATCCGTCTTGCCGTCGTCGTCGCGCGCGGAGAGTCGCTATTTCCCGTGCAAGCGGCCGAAAGCAGCAAAAGTGCGCGGGACTATCGCCACCGTGTACCTAAGATTAGCGCGGGGCGATAATACCTCAAGGTCCGGCTTGTTAGCCGTCTTACGAAATACCAAAAAATCGCCGCACGCGTGTTTACATCCTTGGCTCGGCCGGCGCGTGCTTATGTCATCATCATGTGCGCGAGCTTGGCACGCGCGACGACGACGATGACGACAACGACGAAGATGATTCCGACCGCCCGTCTTTGCAGACTTCTGCATCTCTGACCGGTCAGGGACGTTGCTGCCAGCACGTAACAACTGGCGCGGTTTAAATCCATGAGACAATCGAAACTCTAGTATTCTCTCTCATACTGATTTCCAGCGATATGCAAAATATCCTATTTGCGTTGCATATAAATGCTCTGCATTTTCACTCACTTCGTCAAAGTTTGAAGTCATTTGATTCGATCAGATTAATTCAAAACTTGAAAAAGATATAAATAGTTATATACAAAATTTTGAGAATAAAAAACAATATGGAAAAATATAGATAATAATTTATATTAATTATTTTATTATTCTTTTTAATATAGAGACGCTATCTCAAAATTAAATTCTATTTTAATCCTTAAAAATCACAAATGCGCATATTGACGATCTTTAAGTAGAAATTCTCGATGTGATTCCAAAATTATGCGTGACATCTTATTCTCTTCCTGACCCATTCTTTTTCTGCACGTTACATGAAAATTGGCCGTTGCGAAATGATCGAAAGCGACTTCGTTTTCACTGGCTCGAAAAGAGAAAACTAGTCCTCCGTCATCTCAAAAACAGACCCGTTGATCATTACTCGCCAATGTCGATTAAATCTATCGAGTCGGTTATATCGATCAATCAAAAATGTTATTCTTTCGTTATAGTTATTTCTACTGATATATTTATCTTGCTAATGGCGTCAACTCACAATCAATTTCGAAAAAATAATGTTATAAATATTATATTAAGTATATTAATATAAGAAGAGTAATGTTTCAAAGAAAGAACATTTCAAAATTCGATAAACCAAATTTCAAATCAATATGTAATAACTTGTGATATTCTCAAATAATAATTTGACGGAAATGGTCTTCGATACAAATTTTGTATTTATACAGATACTTTATAATTTTACATAATAATTGCGTAAATTATATTCTTTGTTTGTAAATCGACTTTAAATTCGAGCTGCAATTACAATTATCAATTCTGTACGTAAGAAATACGAGAGAGAATCCCGATGAAAAACGAATCACACTGAGAGAAAGGATTTTGTTAATTTTAACTGTAGCAAGCTACTAGCAGTACTTTTAACCGATGATAGGTAAATATGTGACAACAAATTTTGTTGTAGTGTTTGCTGCTAATCTGCTATACCAACTATTATTAATAACAGATTATTAATAACAGAAGCAAACTATAGAATCTAATCCTATCTTTTGGATAGACTAGGCTTATTTACAGAATTCGTAGATGAACGTGAAGTCGTAGGAACCAAGTACAGTCTAATATAGGGAGAATACTTGACTA
>Ga0157363_1003458_pt1 | contig 14274 bp, 6 predicted proteins | sample AttsexASBM1_FD_111477 | JGI IMG/M metagenome (GOLD analysis project Ga0157363, IMG submission 111477) | Fungus gardens microbial communities from leaf cutter ant in Ribeirão Preto, State of São Paulo, Brazil - Atta sexdens ASBM1 | ecosystem: Host-associated > Fungi > Mycelium > Unclassified ...
TATATATATATTCGAAAATTAATGTAATATTGTTAATATTAGAGATTATCTATATGTTTTCTAAATCGAAATCCTAATTACAGTCATCGAACTCCATTAAAGTCGCCCATGGCGACGTCAACATTACCTTGTGCTTGATATCACATTTTTGCCCTAAGCGATAGAGTATTATCGAAATACACGTAGGGTACGTATTCTTTCTTGCTCCTCACAGACATATACATCAGCGTCGTTCATCAAGTCACAGACTCACGGCGAGAACGAGGAGAGATATCCTCTGCTCCGCGCGAGGGACCTATATAACTGTACCGGCTGTCTGGGTCAGGGGGCGGGCCGCTACGTTTGTAGTATACTCCGTATATCGGACAGGTGTACCCTATTCCGACTCTTCGAGTTCTCGCGTGCACCTCCGAGACCGGCGATCGCACGCTGTCCCGTGCGCGTCTCTTTCTCTAGCTGTCGCGATCGGGCATCGCGGAGTATCGCATCATCACGAGGTGATCAGTCGTTCGCGCACGAAGCTTCCGAAGCCTCTTATAGAGGTCTAGAGTCCGAGGGAATATCGAAACTTTGCATTTTACTATACAGATACGCTTGTCAATCTCATCATTCAATATTCGCGAACCATTGGAGCGTGCGAAATCGAGCGAATGTGCCCCAAGAACTAACGTTCAACAACGATTTAGAGATCGATGTAGCGATTCATTCAGTTCTTCGTTCGTCTGACATCCGAAGGAGAATCGAGCACGTTGGCAACTACTCGCATCCGGATTTGCTTGGGCTGTATCGGTTCAAAAAAGTAAGATATCATCGCGTCGCCAATATTAAGTTAGAAGATATTGTATTCAGTCACTCTATCTACCATTCGTATTGCTATTTTTAAACTGTTTTATTCATTTTGCCTTGAACCATTTAATTAATTTAAAAAAAAAAAAAAACCAGTAAAACATTATCTGTCATTCATAAATTCGAGACTACACCTTAAATTAATATCAGGAAAGAATTTTTTCTACGATGTGAGAAAAATGGCTAAGATATTACCTTTGTGAAATGCATCTCTGTGCGTTATTTCAGACATGCATTTATTTTGCTAACTCTCAATCCTGATTATAATACATGAAATACCGCGAATTAAATTCCCAAATATTCTACGGTTTCTCGCGTGAGTACGATGAAAACATCGTTATAGATAATTCGTGGCTATTAAACGCGCTTCTTGAGTCCAGCGGACGTACGTACGGCGGTTAACGACCAGCTACGTTGCACAGGACGTAATCCAATTAGCGCTACGTCACTGATTAAGTTATTAGAGGCAAGAGAGAGTCGCACGTCATCGTTTCGCGCCTCGTTAATGCGTTAATAACGGCCGGGTACAGGCTCATTGAGAGAAATTATACGTCGCGCTTGTAGGAGATGCGGCACGATACGCAGTCAACCACGTGGTGACCGTTTCCACTTCAGCGAACATGTTACGGCTGCGCAATATTGTCCGACGGACCTGTTCTATAAGATCGGTAGAAATTCTTTTTAATATATTATCATTTTTCGCATTTATTGTTACAATTGGGTTAAATACAAATGTAAAGCAGAATTAATGTGTGGCACATGTATATAAAACGAGAGGAGAAACATTGTTGCACAATCGATTGCTATTTTATCAATTAAAACTGTACGATAATTAAAAAGCGTGTAATTTCATGTACCATTATGCAAACGATGGAACCAAACGAGGTGGAGCATATTAAAAGAAGTGGACCGTGAATTTTTTATAATATGTACAATTACGCGTGTGCGCGGCGTGTGTTTACCGAATAAGAAGAATAGATCCATATTGTTGACAGAATGGCTTTAAAGTATATACTGTTATTTAAATTGCGAAATTACGTCAATTTGCAAAGTTTTGTCTCTTATTAACTCTTATTAACAAATTTGTGTGAAATATTCATAAATTGTAAATTGACACTTTTATATTGAGATTTGTATCGGGCATAAATTTTTATTTATTTATTTATTAAAAATTGATTTCTTTTATCGTATCTCTTATGTATACGTGTTCTCCCTTTCGATCGCATACAAAATGTAAAAAGAAGAGATATGAGTTGGACTACTTTTATTACATTTAATTACCGCTGTATTGCAAAATAATTAGTTTATAATAGATTGTGTGCGAACACGGAATTTTCTTTCAAATGTTTTTAAAATGTTTCTGAAAATATGATAGTTGTGGTACAATATAATATTTTAAAAGTTTTTACTACGCACTTCAGTAAAATTAATCAAACTTATTTTATATTTTGTTATAGTTTTATTAATGAATGAGAGAATTTACATTACAAAATCTTTGAAATATAATGTTGTCCCATCGACTATCATATTTTCAGAATAAATTCTAAGAAAAAATTCTCTCCGTGTATTATTACATTGCCTATTGCTATTCTTGCAATCGGATATATCCAAGTACAATGTTCCGTTTTAATTTATTAAAGAGATCGCGATTTTCAATGCATGATTAAGTATCGTTAAATCTGAGAGATCACTGTCTAATTAATACACCGTCGTTGTGTAGAATCTTTAGAGCGAGATAATTAAGCGAAATGAGATCTAAAATAAAAAAGAAAATAAAAAAAATTATGAACGATGTTAAATGAACGATGTTAATAAATCTATTAGAGTCTAAAACAAAAACTAACATATAAATTCGTCGATGCATCCGTTCGACTTTTTTTTGCATGTTAGTGGATATATTATTTACGACGCGACGTCTTTCTGGATGTCCGTTATGTGAAAGAGAAGATAATGAGAAAGGGGGACAAGGAAACAGAAAAGTGTCTAGGTCTTTTCTATATAGGTCGCTATTAGGTTGCTGATTATGCGAATGCCCGACTTCGGAATTACAATATCGACTGAACCGTTATACGTATTTGGCATCATGCCGGTATGTCCGATTCATGGACATAGTTAGTGCGAAAAAACGGGAGACGGGTAAACAGCTGGTGATTTTTATTCGAGTACAAGCTACTCGTAAGAGAAAGAACAGGTGTCGTGGTTTATTGTGACACGAATTGCAGAAGCAGAATAATATAATATATGATATGATCTAATGACTTTGTGGTTTTCGCGGCTGTCTCTCCAGACTGCTTCCGATCTAGCATCTAAGTATAAAGGCAATTAATTATATATTTGAGACACTGTTAATTCTTGGACTACAATGTTAAATATGTTTCATTGAAAAAAAATCGAAACTACTGAACGCAGATTGTCTTAACAAACGTATCTTCAACATTTTTATTCTTTCACGACAAAATTGATCGGAGAAGCGACTTGGAGAAAAATTTCAAGAAATCGGTCTCATTATCGTAACCGTTCGATTTTAGATATTATCATATATACAAAGATCATATACACAAAGTACTGGATTCACAAACTGGACGAATAGCCGGCGGCCGCGCCCGGCTAACCGGTTGATCCTTTTGACTTGGACTCCACGTGTGCGCGCGTGCGGTCGAGCGTTGATCGGCGGGAGCCTACTTGCCTACATTCATAAAACGTCAAGCATACCACTTGGACACCGATTGCACATTACCGCAGGGTCGTCTTGCATATCGTCTCTGGCTTTTCTCTTTCATGCGCGCGCGAAAGCGGTCGTGCTGTTCATTATAGCATTAAAACCGGAACGGATTTTTAAACTTTATATATTTTAATTTTTCAAGATCAAAATGAGTGAGACACACTCAGTTAATTAAAAATTAGAAAAATTAGATAGATATAATTAGCGCAAAAAAAGAAAAGCTTCCTTTATTTTGTTAAATTTAAATGGTTTAGAAAATTTAGGAATATATATATATATATATATATATAAATTTAGGATATAAGGCAAATTAAAGTTTACGTCGATACATACATTATCGTATGTATACATCACATGTACATTACATATTTATATATGATATTATATATGCCGTAAAGAAGAACGCTTGGAGACGCGGAGGTATTTCTGCTGTATGTTCTGTGTAAGAGAGCATTAAAACGCAAGACATTCAAGCCGGCACGACCATTAGACAAATTAGTACTTACTCGCGACATAAATTTACCTACCCGCAATTTACATGACTGTTTTCCTCGTTTGTGTCTCAATTTACGTCCGCAGATAAAAGCCTCAGCAAGTATTTTATTACGCTTAAATAAAACAGTTTAGGGGCTTTAATTAATTTCCTTTTCCATTTATATGCACGTTTCCCGTTAATTAGATGCTTTGTTCTTTGAAAGAAAGTTGTATCAAAATCATACTCTTATATATATATATATGCATAATATATATGTCGCAGAGAAGCGGTAACAAGTCAGTGGCACACTACCATTTTTTCTTTCCATTATTATAAAAGATATGTGCGACAAAATCACTTTTTTGTGATTCGTTATCTCACGTATCGTAATTTAAATCGAAAAGATGCAAAAATTATTAAATGTGTTCTATGCTAAATAATTAATTAATAGATTGTACAAACACACAGTTGTACCATTTTGAGGTAAACAACTGCAAAACTTGCATGTTGACATGTATTTCGTACGTACGTACATTTTTGTAAATTTAGTGAAATTTTTAACTTACACCGATAGATGCAATCGCGGTTTCACGCTTACAACAAAGTAACGGAGCGAAAACCCGGACATTCGAGAGGAATTTGGGACAGGTGGCTTTAGTGGTTGCGCGAGGCGAACATGTAGTTACTTGATAATTGGCGATCAAACACGAGCGAAATGCGAGTTCGACAACAAGCTGTCCTGTAAACTGTGTCTTTTACTGCGAGGTAGCGGAAATGAATAGCGATTAACAATCAACACGTCTAACACGGACGTTGTAAATCGTTTGCTCAAATAAGAAACTTAAATCTAATCTCTTTAAAAAGACTTTTATGATTATAAATTTCGTGAAACTCTAATTACAGGTCGTAGTTGTATAGAGCAATTGGTGAATACGCCGGTAGAAAGATAGCCTGTGCGTTTACGATAACCGAGAGAGAGAGAGGGGGAGGGGGGAGAGGAGAGGGGGGGATAGGGAAAAGAGGGGGAAGGGGAGAGAGAGAGAGAGAGAGAGAGAGAGTCTCTCAATTTTCACGATCCATACGGTTATCGTTACAGGTAAGTTATACATTTGGCACAGTTGTTTTGTTTGCTACTTTTGTATTTTATTTTAGAAATTAATTTTTTACTTTTTGATTTTATTAAAAAATTTTTAGCATAATATACCGAATTATGCCACATGTATATTTAATATAATATATGTTTAAATATTTAATGTGAATTGTATCTTTTTCAGTGATACCAGTGTTCCACCGTGAACACCAACGCGGTATGCAGTTACGCATTTATATCCTAGCCTGTCTCCTATTAAAGGGGGTGAGTGAATAGATACATTATTTAATTAAATTATTTTAGATGAATGTCAATAGATCGTTGCGAGATGTAATAAGAATCACGCGTGGAAAGTTAATGCGGAATTATACCCGTTATGTATCGATTGTTGTAATTTTTGTGGTGTTCGAAGCAAAATGTCGATTGAACATTCTCGGAGGCGAAAGAAAGACGAGGTTTATGGGTATTAGTTCTCGTCTGGTGCGAAACCACTGAGAAACGTGGTATGAGGAGGTCGAGGGAATATCTCTCTTGTGCGGGAGATAGGATAGGTCGGTACGTCTACGTATAGGTAATTACTACATTATAACCCAGATATCGTGGTGAGTACGCACGTGGCCAGGCAATGCCGTTACCCAGTGCTCTGACCCAGAGCTAAGGGCGACTCGCCCGGTCCGATGTCTCAAAATGGTGCGCGAAGCGGCGCTCCAATCCGGCTCGTCTACTGTCTACCGAGGACTCGAGTAACGTTTCATCGTATATCGGGCCGCTCTCTTACAAGGTGGTGCGCAAAAATCCCGCGCGTGGTACGACCGGTTTCTTCGTGTGAGCGCGCGCCTCGCGGTTTCTTTCGTGTACCCTTTTCATCCTGCATTCCTGTGGCCCAACACGATTTTCGATGCACGTATACATATGTATGCATCCTCTTTATTTTCCGCTCAACTTCTCGATCGACGATTATCGGTTAAGTTTATAAAAGAGTGTGGCGATAGAACGCATCAATGAATGAATCGCCGTTATGGTGCTATATTGGAATCATCCAAAGTCCTCTCCCCTCCTTCCCCTCCCTCCTCGTCACGATGTCTCTATGAATTATACTTGTACAATGATTTAGCACCATTTCAACCTGTATTTCTTATCAAAATCAAATTAACTCTTTCTATATATTTAACTGTTTTACGTGTTTCTTTCTCCTTCCGCTTCTCATATATGCTTTATATCCCTACATGCAATAATAGACATGATAAATTTTCGAGCGCATAATATGCAACGTTTATATACGTCTATATACATTTGCAATTTTTATTCTTTCCGATAGAAAGCGACCAAACTGTCATGATCGAAGACGAAGCATTGAGTGTTGACACTTGAACAAAACGTGTTTGATATAAATGGCACGATGCACGTCATTCATGATAAATTGCCAGTTGTCGCGTCTTCTTTGAGAACCGACGTCGTTGAGACCCGTCACGATGGTGCGAAACCCCGCGCAAGTGACTTGGTAGGCCTTGGTCGAATTATGGGACGCGCACATTGAAAATCCATGACGGGACGAGTAAACAGACGGATGGTAGGGGAGAGAAGGAGAGTCGTGCCGAACATGTGCGCGGAACTGGCCGATTGACCCGTGGCTAAAGACACGGGTAGTCCGTTATGCCCTAAGGTCACGCGTGACGCAATCGACCATTATAACGTACAGTTCTACACTCATGACTCAATGCTCCTATTCCGCGGGCTCCCTACCTCGTAACCCCCTATGGTCCCCACCGTCTGTCAATCGAATCATCGAACTCCACATTCGTTGAATACTCCGAACAGGTTTATCGCCGCCGGCGATTCGCCATCCTCCATGCCGTGTTGCCCTCGGCTGCCGTGCCACCGGAAATAACTCTTTCGACGATCGCTCCATTTGTCCGATTGGATAATCGAACGATTGAGCCCATACCGCATTTCTCGGCGCAGTGCGATTTCTGTCGAGCTTGACACACTTAGATTTCCCATTGAGCGCGTGAGAAACGAATACCGTTGTATGGCCGTTTTTTCGATAAATGTATAAAAATTAGCTGAAATGCTATTTCTGTATACATCAGAGCGATCAATGGGACTAAAAATAAAATTTGCGGACGAGCTTTCGATATGATAATGTAGTCTCATTAAATGCCTTGTTGCGTCGAGGGTGACATAAGTAATTAATGATTTAAAAAGAAACAAATATTTTCTATCATATCATTGTATATATTTATTAATTTCATAAGAATTTAACAACTTTCTATATCGTCAGTACTAAGAATTTTTAGTTTTAAGTTTGAAAAAATAAAAGATGATGAAAGTTTCATATTACAAATTTAAAACTTTCATCTTTTATTTTTTCAAACTTAAAACTAAAAATTCTTTATAATATCTTTTAAAAGTCCAAAACGTAAGGATCGCATCTATTGTCAACAATTATTGGTGTTTTTATAGCTGGCTCGAGCCGAAGAAGTCGAGGTTGTAGAAGCGATTTCGGGGGAAGATAATCGGAACGAGAATTCAGCATTGAATCATCAAGATAACGAGTTAATTAATTCCGATCAATTAGCTTTGGATTCCATAGCGGATAAGGATGCGGGAGGAAACCATTATAAATCGGGTGGCCTCCGAGGTCATCCTTTATTACCACCGGGTCGAGGTGCATTGAGTTTACCGCGTCCGCATCATAATGTCGCTTATCATGGCCCACCTCCGCCATTGCCGCCTTCTAAAGCGCAATCGGAAGCTATGGATAAGATCTATACCACGGGCGGTGGAGTTAGTACCGCGGTTGGCGTCGAACCTTGGCCAGCGCCAACTCCTGATATGCCGAAGATCGTGTCGCTGGACGTGAAATGTGAAAAAAGTCTGATGAAGGTCTATCTGGGTTTTGATAAGCCATTCTATGGCATAGTCTTTAGTAAAGGCCACTACAGCAATATTAATTGTGTACACCTGCCTGCGGGACTTGGTCGCACGTCCGTCAACTTCGACATCAGCATACATGCGTGTGGTACGGCCGGCAATACAGAGAACGGATTATATGGTTACGGCGCCGAATCTGGATCCGGGACGTTTTTCGAAAACATCATAGTGGTGCAATACGATCCTCAAGTGCAAGAAGTTTGGGATCAGGCGCGTAAACTGCGCTGCACTTGGCACGATCTGTATGAGAAATCGGTCACCTTCCGTCCATTTCCTGTGGATATGCTGGATGTAGTTCGCGCGGATTTCGCTGGTGATAATGTCGGATGCTGGATGCAGATACAAGTTGGCAAGGGACCATGGGCTTCTGAGGTTTCGGGACTTGTCAAGATCGGTCAGACTATGACGATGGTACTCGCGATTAAGGATGACGATTCTAAGTTCGATATGCTCGTGAGAAATTGCATGGCTCACGATGGCAAACGCGCGCCAATACAACTAGTGGATCAGCGAGGCTGTATCACACGACCTAAATTGATGTCTAGATTCACAAAAATCAAGAATTTCGGCGCTTCGGCGTCAGTGCTGTCGTACGCTCATTTCCAGGCATTCAAGTTTCCAGACTCTATGGAAGTTCACTTTCAGTGTACCATACAGATATGCCGATATCAATGCCCGGAACAGTGTTCGGAATCGTCATCGCTTTTGGAGAGTCAGGGTCTTCTAGAGAATCACCATCATCATTCTCCGACGAATGAACATCCTGACGTCGGATACGGTCTTCCGCCTCCGATTCCGCTGCCGTTAGAAGCCTATTTACAGGCAGCGGCTGGACGGCCCCGAGATGAAAGGAGAAGAAAATCCCGAGAAATAGTGCACAATCCGCAAAAGGCCGTTGGTGTGAATCGAATTATTCGAGTTGTCTCGACCGGTGACCTTACCTTTTCCATCGATGAGAACAACAACAGCGAACTGAATGGACCAACGATGGTGTTCCCGCAACGTCACGAAAACACATCCAACTCGACCATGATCTGCATGACCACTCCTGGATTTGCGATTACTCTCATCGTGCTACTCGCCGTTCTACTTTCCTCGTGTGTGTTGTCCGCTTATCTCTTTATGCGTCTCAGGCCCTTCTCGGCGAGGACCAGGAAATCCACGACGTTTTCTAATGTTGAACAGAATGGCGCGACGAAGAAATCTTCGAGAACATGCTTCTACTCATAGAAATATTTGTCTACGAGTCATCTCGAATTTTGGTGATTTCGATATCTCAATTCTGGAAGAGGGACCGAATTTCATGGTCCTCTTCTTCAAAACCGGTTTACATGGTTTTCTGCGATATCGTTGAAACGTCGTTGGAGGTCAGTACTTCCGTAAGACGAATGCGATTGTGCAGAGAAAAAGAAATTAGTCTTAGCGAATACAACTTTGTCAAGACAAAAAATTAGCGGTAAACGGGTGGAAATCATTTGTACTATTTTAAATATCTTTGGCCATTAACTGACAGTATTTTTTTGTATGTATATTATGTGTATTCAGAATTTTGAGCGAATCATGCACATATATAGCGGAACATTTTTTACCAGAAGGCCAGGAGGAGAATTTATGTAGACTGGTCTTCGAAATTGCGAATCTTCAGGTTTCATAGAGGCTATCGAGTGTCGCAAGCACGACTCTATATAAAGGCTACGTTTTCTTAACGTGATAGTATCAGCGGCATTATTTTACAATAAATTGTAGTATTCGTGTCGTTTAATGCGTATTATGGTCTCTATAGAGTTGTGCTTCGTCATAATGAAACTTAAGCTCAGGCCTTTATAGGCAAAAATATAGGCGATACGCCGAAGATTTAGTCAAAGATAATCAAACCTGTTTCTGCGTTTATTATTTATCAATCGATGTATTTATATTTTGTAATTTTTTTCTCTATTTTCTTTTTTTGGTATTTGGGATTCTCTTAACAATAGTTGCTCAACATGCGATTAGGTAATAATAAAGTTGAAATTTCGCAAAAATAGTTTACAATATAGTGTTTAAGTAATATTAACATGTTATTATTAATAATATTATTTATATTTATTATCTACTTACCTAAATTTTCTAAAGATAAGTAGAATCCTATAGAAAATTTTATATGAAGTAAACAAATAAAATAAAATTACAAAATGTGAAAGTATGATCATTCTATTACAATCAATAAATTAAAAGTAACAAATAAATAAAAATATTAACAAAAAAATATATTATACCAAAATGAGAAATTTTTAATTATACAGAAGTATAGTTAATTGTTGAAAGTTTACTTTGATAGCTTTTTTTAAGTTGCGAAAATCTAAAGTGCCAAAATATTATATTATGATATTATGTAAAACAGCAAATAATAAATTTACGTAGTCTGGTTACGAAATGAGGTTCGCTTTGTTTCATGTGTGCTGTATGAATGTTAAGTAACTCTCAAAAAGGTATGAATGATAACGTTATCATAATATTAAGGTTTTCATTTGTAGTATTGTTATTATGATCAATGTAATATTGCTAAGAAAATTTGTTGAAAATGTGAAAAGTTAAGTAAAAAAAATTAGACAATTCAATAAGTTACGTAAAATCGTGTGTGCAGTCATTAGTTTATATTTGCAGCGTGATCTATTTAGTGTATAAGGTATAGTAATACGCAAGGTATCCAAAAAAGTTATAAACCATTCAATTACTCTCACATATATAAATCTCTATTTAGTTACTTTATTAATCAAAGGCAGTTGATGTATTTTTGTATACAGAATAAATTATAATTGGGAATTAAAAAATCCTATATTCACAAGATGCTGTAAATATATTTATTTATTGCCATTATTATTTATTTATATTTATATATATTACACATATACATATATATATATATATATATATATATATATAAACGTAATATTTTAACTAAATAGTCGTATTATATCGCCTTACTTTTGCTTGAATGTTTTTCATTCGTTGACAGGCGATGCCACGTTTTATCTAGTTTTTAATGCTGATCGTACATATGTTACGCTTGTGAATTAAAGTTATCAATCTAAGCGTATTATAAATTTTTACACGTGTATACATGTAAGAATAACTTAAGATCTAGTTTTAATATTAATTACTTGGCAACTCGCAAGTCCTTTGGACGAGTAAAGAAATGAAACTTTATCGCTCATCCATTATTAAAATTGATTAAAATTTATTCACACACACACACAAATAGTCTCTTAGATGAAAGAAAAGAAACGAGATTTATATCATAAATTATGATTCCAAATACGTCCATATCGTAAATATCTTTGGAAAAAGTCTTTGCGAGACATTTCGGTATGGACATTTCTAATGCGTTTACTTACGTATATCAGGTATAAAAAATTAAATATTTTATAACAAAAGTTATATTTGTGGCAGTAACTTAATATACTATGATTTGCAACAGTCTATCTCTATACATAGAATATAAAAGAAAAAATTGTAAAAAAGTCTTGCACACGAATCCACAGGAATTGTGGAAACTTTAGAAGATGAAGAAATGGACATATATAACGTGAGTTGAATATTTATTTTCTTTATGTCAAAGCTTCCCCAAAAAATTGTTAACATATTTCATACATATTCGAGATAAATATTGTTTTTAGCCTCCTTAGAGCAAATCATTAACAATCTCTACATGACGAGAATGTCGTGGAACCGAACACGACTCACAATTAATATTCTAAGATTCATAAACAATACCTGTTAATAATCTAAATAGAATTTATTTAGATTATAGATGACGCTTTGTAACCCTTGGTGTATTTGTCGATAGAATTCTGAATACATCGAAATCTTAAAAAGATGATTCAATGCGTCAAAGTAATCATAACTGTGTATCATTTTTACTATTCGTACGACAAAATATTTTAATCTAATAAATATACTACTAATACAAATAATTATGAACATTTCCGATATTAATTTCTTAAGTTACACTCTTCACAATATACCCAGTTTTATTATTAATTAGAGTATTAAAATTTTCATAAAAATACAATCTATTTATCAACAAATAAATTATTCTAATAATTTTTCATACTATCGCGAATTTATTTTAAATTTTAAATATTTTCAATAAATGCACCTACAGCACATCTGTTTGCAATTTCTTAATATATATATATATATATATATATATATATGTGTATTATAATCTGTATTGTATTTTCCATAGAGCAAAATATTTTTCAATGTTATTTTTTAACGATAATCATTTAATAATACTCTTGAGGCTTCCACGGACACTTCCTATATAGAAATTATGTGTTTCACGGATTATCTGTGTGTCTAAATCCATCAAGGCGAGAAGCCTGATCAGCTCTTACTCAGCCTTAATGTATCAGCAAGAACTTTATTTGAAGGACTTATTGTTAGTATCATGTTGCTTCTCGCCCTGATGAAGTGAACTATAATGTTCACGAAACACTAGCATTCTAAGAAAAGAATACGAAGATAACCTGTGAAACGCATAATTTCTGTATAATTATTTAAAATTATTTAAAAGATTTATTTATTAAAATAAAAATTATAATAATTTATTTATTAATTAAAAATTATTCTATTATAAATTTATTTATAAAGAGAATTATAAAAAGGGGTACAATACGTCATTGTATAATATTTCATAACAATGCGGTATTTATTAATGTTTATTGATTACTGAAAACTACGACACGCGACATAACGACTGAAAAAACATCGCGTTACGAGATTGAAATGATATTCACGTTACGCAAGTTATAAAATAACTTCGATAAAATCTTCGAGTAACGTAAATACCTACCAGAGATAGAGTCCTCGTACGACTGCGATTCGCGAGAATTTGATATCGTCGCGCGATTCGCAGGAGGATACTTGAACAATAATATCAAATATAGTATAATGGTGTTCTGTTTCCTCTAACTCATCTCTGCGTATTTCCCTCAATGAATACCTGTTTATAATCGCACGCAGCTCAGCGATGTACTTACGATACTTTGTACAGCGTATTATTGCACATTGTCTCTTCTTAGACGCACTTGGACCACGCGTCTTAAGGCCGGGATTAAGGTTGTTGTCAGCCTCGCTCGACCGATGAATCCGCAGCAACCTGCGAAGCTATGTTTGACTGTTTTTGTTGTAGCTCATTGGGATGACGAGTGGGTCGCGTCGTGCAGCGCACACGGAGCAAACCGTAAGGCAACCAGCCGTTGTTATTGGCGTGTACTCCAGTTTGGTTGTTCTCTCTGCTGCCGGCTGTGACGTCCCGTTGCGCCTGCAGCCGATGCAGCATCGCGCCTGCAACGAGGGCGGAAACGACTGCCGAGAGCGCGACGATGATGAAAAGCGCGCTAAAACCTGGCATTGGCAGACAGATCCCGTAAACGACCTCTTCGCGTATCCTGCCCTGAAAAACAGTCACCGCCTCGGCATGCGTGTCCGGACTAAAGGCTAGATCCGCTTCGGAGATGACCTCGTAAATACCGCTGACACCAACGTCAGCGCTACGCGCTTTTCTATCCGTCACCGTCATCGAGCGTTTTCGACGGGTGATACTGGCAGAGAGCGGCGTCACCGGCCCCGCGCCGTTGTCCTCCTCCAGATTCCGTGGTCCATGTGGAAATTGATCCTGTTCGCTCTCATATTTATTCACTCGCGATGGTTCCTAAAAAAGAAACAAGCGATGTGATTTATAGTGTATGTTGATCGATTGAGACAGATATATTGTTTTTACATTTACCATAAATGGTTTCGATAAATCGACATAATCCGGCTCGCTTTCGTGCTGCGTTTCAGTCACAGTTGATGGTAACCGATTACTCGTCTGTGCTTGAGCTTTTGGAATCGACTTTTCAACATCTAGAAAATGTCCGCCGATTGACGTCATATCGTCGCCGTTTTGAATGACATCATCGTACAGAGAACCATCTCCATGCTCCACATTGCCATTCGCGTCTTCGTTGTCTTTATTCGAGCTACTGTTATCGTTGTCTTTAGAAGGAGTAGAAGTTGTCATACTCTCTATGTACTGCGGTCGTATATGATCCTTTCTTTCTTGAATATAATGAGCTATAGAGCCGCTCAATTGACAATGATCCAGACAACCATGCCGGCATATTTCCACCTTTTTGTATAAATATTTTCAAATTTGTTAAAAGAAATTCGAAAGGTAAA
>Ga0157363_1003459_pt1 | contig 14272 bp, 11 predicted proteins | sample AttsexASBM1_FD_111477 | JGI IMG/M metagenome (GOLD analysis project Ga0157363, IMG submission 111477) | Fungus gardens microbial communities from leaf cutter ant in Ribeirão Preto, State of São Paulo, Brazil - Atta sexdens ASBM1 | ecosystem: Host-associated > Fungi > Mycelium > Unclassified ...
ATATATAGAGGTAAGTTCATGATTGGCTACTAACATGATTGCAATGGCCAATCAGAATACTTAACACCAGTCGCGCTTCTCTTATAAATATAGGACTCTAGCCTATTGCGGTACTTTATCTAGTGACTCTTAACCACCATCAACCGAGTTCCATTTCTTATTCCGGCCATCTTCCTTCGTGCTCCACTCCATGTTCACACGATTCCGAGTGTCATGTCGCGCGTTGTGCGTAGAAGCACGTTCGAGTCGAAGTACGTGGAATAAATACGAGGAAATACAGAATTCACGGATTTTTCAAGTGAATCCCTATTGGTTTCTCTCTTCTTTCTTTCCGTTTTATATCGCAGCATACGCACGCCCGCGGCTCTACTCGCGGTAACTCGACGACGACGCGAAAAATTGCGACCCGCGACGCACCACGAGTAGGGAGTAGGGAGGGGGAGGCGGCCATCTCCGTGCTCTTCTGATATTTTTTTATATTCCACGGTATGTCAGAAGGCGAAGCGTTGTCGCAGAAAAAACAGCAACAACAACCACCATTCCATCAGCAGCAACAACAACAGCAGCAGCAGTCGCAGATCGGAGCGGGTTCAATGGCGAATATGGCGTGGCAGTATCCGCCGAACAACATGCATAACATGTTTCCACCGTACCCAGGGTGAGTCGCAATGATGAAGTATTAATGTCAACGAAGAGTCGGCCATATCGGTTGACTCAATGGCAATCCTCGAAATCGGAGTTCCGTCTGCCAGACTCGCCGTTTCATCATTACGTTTATGCACGCTCACACAATGTGCGATACATGATCTCGCTTCGAAGTCTGAGTCATTGAGATTGTTTGCTCAAGACGAACGTAACGCGAGAGATCCTAATGCTCTCATCTGTACATGTATTATGTATGTGGATGATTCATGTCGAGTTTGAATATTACATCATACAATTTCTAACTTTTAGAATAAAAATTATTACTCTTGTCAATCTTCAGACTGGCTCAATTTTCTTTAGAATCAAATTTTACTCTCAAAGGATTTAGAGAGACAAAAGCTTTGTTTTTTTTTTTGAAGATAAATTCTGGTTTGGTACACAATGTTTGGTGCAGAGTTTGAATGAAACAAGTAGTTCTCTCACTTTCACATTTTCTTTCTTTTTCTTTCTTATTCATACTCTCTCTTTCTTATTCCAACTTGGAATAGAGGGCAATTGTATCTTGAAACAAAGTGAAAATTACAAAAATGAGCAAATTTATTAGATACTGACTAATCAAATTATAAATATTCTAGTGAATTTAATTACTTTTTGTAATTTTCATTTCAAGACACATAATTGACTCCCATCAGATTAATTGTTTTAATTATATATTTTGAAACGAAATGAAAATTATAAAATTGTGCTTCACTATTGATTAATAAAATTATAAATATTTTAGTAAATTCATTTACTTTTGTAATTTTTATCTTGTCTCAAGATATACAATCAACTTTTAATTTCGAACTTTCTTTGAAACAAAATATAACCTGTCTATGATTCTTTCTTGTAGGTGAGACTTTTAATAAAGTTAGATTTGTTAAAGGAGCTATCTTTTTAAGAATATAATAATATGAATATGATATTAATAAGGTAAACTCTAAGAAGACGCGCAATTTGAGATGAATTGTCTTATACATGTGCGAATGATGTTTGTGACAACTTTCTTCATGCAAACGTAGTCAGTCGAGAGTTAGTTTTGATTTTAATATCACTAATATTGTTATATTGACTATTTAATAAAAGCAATTTTGCAACTATTGAGTATATCTAGGAGTGCAACCATTTACTAAGAGCCTAAGTATCAGTCAAATGTGATTGGATCTAAAAATAAGAATCAATGTCTGTGTTCAATAGACTCAACTGTTGAGTCCGCTAATGCAACCATTGGGCTCATTGAGCGCTCAGTGAGCTCTTGCATCTGATTAGCATATTTCATTAGATTTAAAAATTTAAACCAAACAGATATAAAAGCTCAGTGAATGGTCGTACTTCAGATGTACCTAATGCGTGCATTGAGCAGTTAAATAAAGATCGAAGGTGATTGATTATAGTATTGAATGCACCCAATCACATTCGACTTCTACTTAAACTCTTAATAATCGGTTGCACTATTGGTGAATGCGCCCATTATAAAATTCTTTGGGCGCATTCAGTACTACAACTACTGAGCGTTCAGTGAGTAGTCGTACTGTGTGAATGCACCCTTTAATTGTAATAATTGGTTTTTTGTTCTTAGATCCTCACCTAAATGTATAAATATAATATATTGTTAATTTATTACTTATTATGATATATATTTCTATACTAATCATTTTTTATTGTTATTTAAATAACTCACGATAATTGGAAATTTGGTATCAAATAATCTAAATTAGATAAAAATTTATACCAAGATATCAAATTTTTTGCCAATACTATTGTAGGAATTGTCATAAAATGGAGTTATTTATAAATGTTTTACAAATGATAACTTTCACAATTTTTTTTTGCAGACAAATGTATGGTCCAGGATATCAAGGTGTGCCGCATCAAGGACAGATGTTTAACTATTATCACATGATGCCAGGATATGGCCAGACTTTTAATCCTCAACAGATGCAGCAGCATCAACAACAGCAGCAGCAACCGCAGCAGCAGCAGCAGCAACAGCAGCAACAACCACAGCAGCAGCAACAGCAGCAACAGGGAAACAATCAGACAAAGCAACAGTTACATCAACAACCTCCTATACCCGGTACTCCAATGCCTCTAGATGATGAATCTGATCTTCCACCATTGCCACCCGGTCCACCACCAACAACTCCATCAACTCAACAACATAACAATCACATGCAACAACAGATGACTTCTTATTCAGGATTGATGTACAATTCATTCCCTTATGGTAACTGGAATGGAATGCATAATAATACTTCTCGTAAGTTTCATTATATTTTTTTAAATGTTTTAAATAAATAGAGACGGGTGAAGAAATTGCAGCAAAAGAAAAATTGATTATATTTTTAAGTGATTTTAAGTGATAAAAAAGTGTGTTATTTCAGTTTTATATGTATAAATAACATATCAATTTTAATAATAAAAATAATCGGGGTTGTATGGGTTTCCGAAAAAGAAAATATTTTGAAAATTTCGATACATAATAATCAACATATAAAATAATGAATTATAAAATAGACATAATATATAGACCCAGCATACTATCAGACAATGGTTGACTCCGCGTACGAGACAAAGAGAGAATATAGCTCAGGTTTCTCTTCGCTCTTTAACAAAGATTCTTTGTCTGTAGAGAGAATAAAGAGACTTGTGTTTCTCTCTTTCTCTCTCTCTCGCACACGAAGGTCAAGTCTCATGTTTCGTTTATTTACACTGTATTTTATGAGTTCTAGAATATTGTTCCATTGTCATCTTTTGTTTTGAAAGTTTGCTTCTATCGTCATGTAATGTAACTCGTCAATATTTACTATTATTATCAGGTACTTCACCCATCTCTATAACGTATAATTTGAATATATAGCTCTAAAAGTACTAATTCTTTATAGAGTATAATGGTCAGACTATTCGTTTCAACTTACCAAACAAGAAAACGGGTCTTGGATATGTGCCATCCGGCAATAGCGGCGCCGCGAAGAGAAAACGTAAGCGGAACAAAAATTTAGCAGCTCAATTCAACAATAGCTTTCAGGGAAATGCTCCGATTGGTCCCTTCATGCCTAATGGACCAAATGCAAAACCTGCGGAACTACCACCGTTACCTCCCACGCAATGCGAAGTGGTAGCCCCTCCGCCACCAAGTGAGGAGCCTCCTAGTTCTGTCGTGCCGGTCACCACGGTTTCCAGCAACGCGATCCTTGGTACTGGCACTACTTCCTCCGTCGCTCAAAGTCCAGTCGGGGATTGGCCCGACAGTCTGAAGAATTATGTAAACCGATGTTATGAGAAATGTAAGACGGCAGTTGATAAGGATCAGGTCGAAATCATACTGAAGGGAAAGATCACACGCGCCGCGAATGACGGCTCGCTCTGGGTGAAGGACTGGGATAAGGAACCTCTGCCCAGCATCCACAGCGAACGTATGACCATGACGATTAAACCTTCGAAGCCGGCGTTAAAGCTGGCGAATCCTCTGGCGAGCCCACTGGTCAATGCACAGGGAGGCCTGCGCAAGCCTGGCCTTTCCAGCTCACTCGGGGCTCGGCTTGGCGCGCGTCTCTCTGTGACACACAGCAGGCGGTCGAGGACGAGGTCGAGGTCGAGGTCAAGATCAAGATCTAAATCAAGGTCGCGATCCCGTTCGCGATCGCGATCGCGGTCACGTTCGAGGTCGAGATCAACGCGTTCGCGCACACGTAGTCCGCCGCGCAGGTACAACAGGCGCAGCACATCTTCGTCGTCGAACATTAGCGATCGGGAGCACGAATACAAGACTCCTAAAACGAAAAAATCCGCGCGCAACAAGGCGAATCACAACAAGAAGTCCAAGAAGAATAAGGCTAAATCGCATTTCTATTCCGAATTTGGTTTAGCTACAGGCAACACGGACGAGCTGGGAACCAAGGAGAAGCTGCAGCAGCGCGCTGCCAGATTCAACGGCGGCGTTTCCAGGACGGTTGTTAGCAGCGTCGTTATTAGAGATGACTCGAACACGGACTTCGATTTTACTGGACTCCACATCGTCGGCACGTGCAAGGATCTAGAGAAGCCCTACTTGCGTCTCACAACGGTACATGAATATTCAAAATTATTTATTCTCATCTACAGTTAATAAAATATGAAATGTTTCATTATGAATTAGGGGAGTGTTCCATTTTGTGCTTACAACACTCGCGCATAATATTTGTTCTTGTTTAATAATAAACGACAAGTATAAAATGATTCCAAGAACGTTGCAAGCGTTAAGTGGAACACAGCCTAGATAAAATCAATTATGCCACAGTCGTGATATAATCAATCACGTATTTTTTTAACGAAATTATGTAATATTGCAGGCTCCTGCCCCTTCTGCAGTTCGACCGGTAAGTGTACTTCAAAATTCTTTGGCCCATGTTAAGAAACGTTGGCTGGCCGACCAGGACTACAGATATGCTTGCGACCAATTAAAATCCATCCGACAAGATCTTACCGTGCAAGGTATCAGGGACGCGTTTACAGTTCATGTATATGAAACTCACGCCCGTGTAGCTTTAGAACGCGGTGATCACGAGGAATTTAATCAGTGTCAGACACAGCTGAAAATGCTTTATCAGGATCTCAGTGGCGAGAATCGATGCGAATTCATTGCGTATAGGATTCTCTATTACATTTTCACAAAAAATACTCAAGGTTGGTAACGAAGTTAACAAAAGATTCGTAAATATTTCCTGAGATCATAAAAATATTCTGTAATGTTTTCGATTTCAGACTTAACGACAATTTTAGCAGCACTTTCGCCAGAGGATAAAAATAACGAGTGCATAAAACACGCATTGAAAATACGATCGGCTTGGTGGTTGGGTAACTTCCATGCTTTTTTCAAACTGTATAGGACGGCTCCGTGTATGTCTGCCTTTTTGATGGATTGGTTTGTCGCTAGAGAGCGAAAGAAGGCATTGAAATTCATGATAAAGTCGTACGTATTTTAAACCTTATTTCTATATTGTATACTGTTATTATTACCTAAATGCGTAATTATTTTTGTAATTTTCATTAAATAGGATTGTATACTTTATATATTGATAAAAATAATTTGTATTTCAATTAATGACTTTAATTTTGCTCTCAAATTTTTAAAATTCAATTTTGTTTAATAATGATAAGTAGAATCGTAATGTAATTATATCATTTCATTAAAATAGTACAATAGAAAGTATACAATCTCTTAACTGATTTTCTAAAGACAGAAGTTTTCTAAACAGAAGATTTGGAGAACAGCTTATTTGTATCAACGCTATGTTTTAACAAATGATATCTATGAAGAAACATGGACCACATGAACTATAATTGCAGATTTCTGTTACAGGACATCGTAGCTGAAAGTTAATTGCATATTTAATTGTTTTTTTTTCTGTTTTATGTATTCACTATCATGTCACCATATATGCGTCAATTATCTAACATTTGCATTTCTTCTGCTGTTTAGCTACCGGCAAAATTTGGCGGTTCATTTCGTCGTAGCAGAATTGGCCTTTGATTCTTTGGACAAGTTTTATGAATTTGTCAGTGAGTTCGGCTTGGTTTATGCTGATCTCGCTCGACAACAAATCGACTGCAAGGCAAGCAGTAGTAGTCTAGGTGGTTGGTAGAAGGCAACGCCACTCTACTGTCCTACCTTTACCCTTTGGGCGGAAGATATTTTAGCACGTGAAAAAGATGGGCCACACACATACACACATTCATGCATACATACACATACATACACACGCGTACCATGCATAAATCTCACGTGTGTAGTATTACGTGTATATGCATATGTTTCCGGCATATGTGCGCTTGTGTGACTCATATGCATATATACAAGTATTTAGATAGATGTTCCATTTCGCTGGGGTACACATCGTTTCCGTAAATTTCTTTCACTCTCGGAAGTCCGTGTGTGCTGGCTCTATCTCTCGCAAACGATCTTCAAATCATCGTCCCACGGCGGTGGCGCAATTTCATCACCGTCGGGCGCAAAAATCGAAAGCTTGGGACTTCGACTGTGAATTTGTACATACGTGCTCCCTCGTTCAGTTCCCCCGCGCGCAATTGTACATAATCTCAAGAGGACATAGATGCGGACTCTCACCGGGGACTCCTGGAAATTGTACAAAAATTGGGACGGATGATCGTTTTCGTTCACATTTGGCGCTACCTCACTAAAAAGATTAGATGAGAAAAAAAGTTCGGTATAACGTCAAGGATCATACTCACAACGCAAACGGTACAATCTGTGGTCTTCGCAATAGGAAAAAAATCCATCTTTCCTCGTTTGTTATCGACTCGGGGATGATTCGTCGACAAGACGACTGCTCTCTCCTTTTCAATCATTTATAGCGTGATGCGCACACACGCTTCATTGCTTTGATCAATTTTCCAAATGTTCTTTTAATAAGTATTAACTACACGCAAAACAACCCAACCGAGCCACAATGCAAGCTAGTTCTCTCTCCTTTTGAAGAAGGGTGTACTTCAAAGAGAACGCGGATAAGGATTTTGTTTCACGAATTCGGAGACATGAGTCGCGTTTGAGAGGACATTGTGATGACGTTCATGCTGTTCGTGCTCGAGAGACGCTCTTCTCAGAACAGAGCTTCCTGATCCGTGATAAAGTGTCATTTCCCGAACAAGCCCGAAGAAAATCGGTAGAAATCAGATAAAGGGAAGAAGGAAGAAGAAATGGCAGGATTGTTTCCCGGAATATCAGTGGATGGAACCGTTCGTTGAAGATGTTTGGGTTTGGGGATGAAGACAGAAGAACGAAGATCAAGGAGAGGACATACCTCGCGCGAAATGAATGGCGTATCTTTATCGGTTCTTTTCATCGTGTGTGATTTTATAATTAATTTTAAGAAGTGTCCATGCGCCGTGCGCGGTGCGACGATGCTCCTTTCGACGTTATAGTCGTCCTATTCTTATTGGATTCTCTCTAGGTGATCGAGACTCTCCTGGTTTTCCTTCGCATTCGTGCGCGCACGCACACGCCCACATGCTCGCTCGCGCGCGCGCGCATGGAATGTGCATCAGCCGCATTACACGGATTCGGAAAGGGAAAATGACTCATTGTATCATACTTGATCCGAATACGATGTTGTGCATAATAAATTATTTAATTTTCTGACGTTGTACCTCATTTTTTGTCTCGCTTGTCGTACTATAAACCTAGCGCACTTTAGAGGAGATATAGATTGCGACTCGTTTTGCCTCGACTTCGCCTCGCTTAATAATAAATACCACGGTCGACGGGTTTCTTGATGTCCACAATTGCAAATTGCGATTGACATTAATGTTGTTGCTAATTTTATATATATATATATATATATATGTACCGATTCGCCATCGGTAAAAGATAAAATAATTTAAATGTTAAATAATTTAACAATTCATGAGACAACATAGAACATTTAAAATATATAACAGTAAACGAGAAAATATCGTTAACGCCGATCCTTTCGCTGATGGATAATATTTACGACTCCTGGCTCGTTACTGTAATTTTCGTTATATCGGATTAGACATCAGAAATGAAAACTTATTACATATGCTTTACACAATACTTACAATATATTTGCAATGAAAGAACTCAGCTTTTTACATGTCACTAATTTTATTCGATAGAATAGACTTGTAAAATTCATTGAAGATTCGTAAAATAAAATCTGCCAAGTTTAATCGGATGTTGTGAAGTTTACATTCAAAATAAAAAATAAGTGTAGACAGAATTATTTATCGTGAATGCATAAAAAGTACTTCACTAATTTATTCTATCGAACAAAAGCGGGAAGCAATACAATTTTTCACTTCTGATGTAATAGAAGCCTTAAAATCACTTTCGAATAATTTAACGTGGTTCGATCACGAATTCGCGTAATAATATGAGCTTAATGAGCGCCTGCATTTTCGACGTAGATCTTAGGATTATAAACTACGTCGGGACATATCGTATCAGTTTCGATCAAAGATATCTACAATGCACGCGAAATGCACGCAACGTGCCATTAACCGGATTAACTCGTTAGCGTCTTCAAGCAAGAAGGAACCTGATCTTACGAATCTGTTCTCTAATTCATATTGTTAACATTCGGTATCATCTGTGATCTTTTTCAGATTCTTTTATAAATTTTATTTTTAAAATTAGATTTTTAGCTTCTCGAAAGAGACGTTAACGGATTAATAATTTCTCGTGCACGAGAATCTTATACGAGTAGGAACAGATTGCGCGGAAGAGATCAACGTCAATATGAATTCGCATGCGCGTCGGCATCGAGTCGCGAGCTACACAGTGCGTAAATAGCCTTACGGTAAATATATTAACAGCGTCTCTCTAATGATTCCGTTTGTGTTTTTTTTTGTGTGTATGGCGTGTACACATCTGATTGATAGCTGACGTAACACATTAATTCACTTATATATAAATATTAATCAAATAAAAAAAGATTTAACTATGGTACGACAAAATAATGTAGCCCTCGGTGGAAAATGAAGTCGGGGATGATCGGCAGCGATGCCTGCGATGACGAGATTGGAGTTAGGAAGAGGAGGGAGGATGCGGAGAGACCGAGTCCGTTTATACGGAAAGGGACACGAAGCTATTATACTGAGTGATGTTGCGTTTCAGAATATCGGCGCACGGACCTAAGACCCGCTCGAACCGTGCCCGATCTAGTTTCACACACTTCAACGGACCCCTAGCTACTACAGTTGCCGCTCGGGGCCTGTCTAGCAGTAGCGCTATTTCTCCTGTAACAAAAAAAAATTCACGTCGTTATTTCAATTCTCTTTTGCATACACAATTTTACATAAAAATTTATAGGTTTAGTGGTTAATCGAATGGCAGAATTAGATTAAAGCTCCTGTTCACTCACCATTACTATTGCAGATTGCGAGTAACGTCAGAAGCAAGAAAATACATAATGAAAATTCTTGCAAAATATTTTAATATGAAAATGTTTTATTACAACGATAGAATCGATTTGTAAAATATATTGCAAATTTTCCTTTTGTTTCATTAATTAATAAATAATCATACAACTGAAGAAGGAAAATAAATTATGCATAATACAAAATAAAATGAGTTATGTTGACAGCTATGCTGACAAACTGTTAAATTAATAATTATATAGAAATAAATATGATTTAATTTCTCCCAGAAATAAGAATAATCTTTTGTATATTTTATAAGTCTATTCCATTAATTGCAAATATTGTTTTATCGAAAATATTTCTTTTTATTATGTTTTTTCACTTCTGACGTCAATCTAAGATAGTAGTGATGAATGAATAGAAACTTTAAATATTAGAGAAAATCGTAAATTCTTGTTTTTTTGAAATATTAGAAACATTATCTCGCTGTTATAATAAGTATATATCCTCTTTATTTTGTAATCAACTTTTCACGAAAATTCGTTTTTAACTGTTCCGGATTTTATATATTACCGAAGTAATCCGATGGTCCTAAACGGCCGACCTCTGCGGGTTCGTCTCCTTCCGAACGTTGTTGAAGGACCACTGCCGTACCCTCGACAATTATATAAAAATCTTCACCCGGTTCACCCTGTCGAACTATCGTTTCACCGTCGTCGAACGCCACTGGTTCCAGAGCGTCTGCTACTGTAAGTCTTTCCCATTTATCCAAGGATTCTGCAAAGTGCATCGTAAATATCATTGATGGCCCTCTCCATTTTATCTTCCTATAGTATTTTATTTTCTAACAGCCTTAAAAATCTTATAAGGGTTACTTTTATTATTTTAAGTCTGTAACAGAGTAAGAAGATTCTATTATTCTAAGAATTCTGAAGAAGAAATTCCGATTGATTTACTACGTCAAGTAGGATAATAATCCTCTCTAGGAAATGAACATTTTCGAGCGAACTCACCGAGTATTGAAACTCTGGATAAGAATTCCTCGTACATTTTCCTTTTCCTTATGGTAGAACCCATGAGAATTCTGCGGTAGGAATCCCTGTCAATACCCCAGAGCTTTACATCGGTCTTTGCTCTAACTGTGGCGGCGCGTGGAGTTCCATAAATTAATGCGAGCTCGCCGAAGCTCCCACCCTCGCCGATCGTCGTCGCCAGTTCGCCATTGACAAATATTTCGACTTCTCCTTGATCGATCACGTAGAAATTGTCACCTTCGTCGCCTTGGAAAAATATATGACATTCATTTATTCCATGAATTAATGCGACAAACCAACGAGACGGAAGCACAAAACGATATATTTGAGCAATATACACCTTGACGAATGATCGCCTCGCCAGGCAGAAAGGTCACGGGAAACATCGCATCGAATATGTCGGAGCGCTCGTTCTCGTCTAGGTGTGCAAACAGTACGTTCTTGGCGATGGCCTTGCTCAGGGCAGCCATGGTTTTGTAATCCTTAGGTACGACCTTCTTGACGTAACTGGTGGCATCCTCTTCGGAGACCGGCTCCGCTGAGATTCCGCCTCGGCGTCGTGGTACCTGCGGGCCCTGTTGTCCCGCAGGCATGTCTTCCGTATCCTCGGGACTCGTGGCGATCTGTTGTTTGGCATCGTGAGCCTGTTCCTGTAAATAAACGAGATAAAGTATTAGCTGAGATGATAGTACGCATGATGAGAGATCTTTAATTAAAATGTCGATGACTGCGTTTAGCAGAAAAAGCAGCTTTAACGAGTTTTTAATATGATTAGTTTTACCTTTATATTGAGTTCCTCATTCAATGTATAACTGTATAAATTAATCATATTAAAGAATCTTATAACAATTAGCTGCTTTTTCTGCTGAAAGCAGTCAATATAATTATTAGTCAATATAATTATTACATTTTATATATTATATTATTTATTTATTCCTATTTCTTTTGATATATCGAATCGATTTGTCAATCTCAACGGGTTAATTCGATAAAAAGGAATCTCTTCGGATATAATTAATACAGTCAATTAATACAGAAGGAAAAAAACAATATAGCGTATTCTTACAAGAATCGGTTATCGATTTGCTGATAAATAATGTAGAAGCATGTCTTGGTATCGCAGAGTGTACAATAAATAACACGTTCGCTACCTTTAAAAATTTTTCACATTGAATTTCAAATATTTCTTTTTAATTAATTTTTTGCAACTAATTTTCGATTGAAAATGTACACTAACGTATACTTTCAACCAAGAATTAAAACAATTATCTCTGTCGATTCTCGACGAGCATCACAGCGACGTGTTACGGTTATCATATTGCTTGCACATTCGAGAGGAACACAAAATTGCTAAAAAAAAAAGAGAGACGCAAATTAATAATTCATTAACCACGCGCCTGACCCTCGTGGCCAGGCTTTTCGCCTCATCGCGCATATAATTACCATGAAATTATAAATTATGTAGGTCTTTAGATAAAACCTCATGTTACCGTCGCTTATGTATACGATATACGATGCACATCGCCGGGGGTGAGAGAGGTAAGCGAATAATGCCATAGGTCAGTTGGCGTTTTCACGCACGAACGCGCCGTCTCTCTTCATGGCGAGCCTCGTCGTGGTGCATCGTGCTAACGAGTATATTCAAATCAGCGCAATTCGCAATTCACTCTTTAATTGCCATGATAATATGCCGGCGCACGCTAACGTTACCCGCATACAAGGAGCCATCGCGATCACATCTATTTCGGGATCTTACAAACCGACGAATACATCCAGAACGCGACATTTGTACGTCTCACGAGTCACATATAAATAAATTCGAGAAAGAAAAATAATATCTCTCCGTATAAATCGTATACTTTGATCTCGCTGGTGAAAATTAAGATACGGTGAGAAACTGTATCTGTTATTTAATCATTCATGAGAAACACAGAAGTGATGCTGATAAAAATCTGTCTGAGAAAAAAATCGCAGGATGACACTAGAGATTTGGAATGAAATCTTGCAATTAGTCTGTATCCTGCAAGAAGATTTTCATTAAAACGTTATTTGGACGTTTTCAATGGGAGGGACATTCAAGTTTCAATTTTAAAATAAATTGTTCAATGACATCATCAGGTTTATGAATGGCAATTATCGATAGTGAGAGGGAATTTGATCGCGATTCACTAATGATCGCTCGATATAACGCAGCTCCCAATGAACTTATAAAACTTGATCATCCGATGAATCCTCCGCAAAGGCGCGTCTAGGCGCCTGACATGCGCCTCTGATATGCATTAAAAATAGAAGAGCAGAACTGCATTTATCGGAATTATCCAATACAACGCCAGACGAAATCATATCCTTCGGAATCGTCGCGAATTCGATTATGCCTGTTTACATTTTAAACGCAATTTATGGACAATTTATAAAATGGCACGGGATCCTATCTACAATTCAACGCAAATTGCAAATATATAAATGATCAATTAAGAGGAAACAATAATATATGTCACAAACAATTCAAATTATAATTGCATATAAATAAATGCACGTAGCAAATGTAATTAAATCGACTCTTGTCTGTATTCTTGTTTGCCGCGCGGCTTATTATCGCAGGCCTGCACTAATATAATAAAGACGCATTATGTCATTGCTATTACAAACAATATACATAACTGAAACACTAGGCGAATCGCTAGGATGATAGTTATTAAATCTGTTAGTTTTACTACGCATACCTGGCGGATGCGCGCTTTCGGCCCGCAAAAATAGAACACGTTCTAATTCCATGAATACAATCCGCGATTCCGCAATTCCGCTTTGTGCGTTTTACATCCGAGGCATAAAATTAGGCATGAAACTTTTCTCCCGTTTTTTCTCCCGAATTATCGATTACCTAAAATGAACTTCGGAACAGAAGAATTATGTAGTCAGATCGGAGTGAGAAACGCATGCGAGCATGAATAACTGGATAAACTATGTGCATAACTATATATAACATGCCGTATTAGATTCCACTCAAAGTCATCAACGGAATCAACGAAGAGACGTACACTCTCTTATACAATCTCGTCAATGATAACATATATGTATGTATATAGTCATCGGCTGCGGCGAATAAATGCTGCACGCATACATTCCCATACACGTCTACATTCTTAGGCACACTCTCGACGTAAGAGGATCTCTCGTCTCAGCGTAAGTGTTTTTCAAGCTTATATCTTTTTCGCAAAGTGTGTGAGTGGGGAAATATACTTCAAGGATGACTAGAAAATATATCTCTGAAAAAAGTTTGAACTAAAAAAAAAAAAGTTGAATAAATGTTGAATAAATATGTAAGAATATTCTTGAAAATTCAATAAGGAATATGAGTTAGATAAAAAATTATAATTATATATTAATTATTCTGAGATAATGACCGTAAGAATTTTTAAGTCAAGTGTTTGACTGATCGATAATATCGAACATTTTTTACATTGATCTTAAGATACTTTAAGATTCCTCTTAAAAGTATCTTGTTTTTTTTTTCATTCGATTGGAAGATGACGTAAAAGACTGAGTAAATGCCATACTACTCTTAGAAAATTACTTTTCGTTGAAGAAGGCTTCTCGTACCAACGCGAGTGGCATAGTAAGACTATAGTTGCCATTTAAGAATCTTTCGTGCCATATAAGAGACGGCAAAAGCA
>Ga0157363_1003460_pt1 | contig 14268 bp, 7 predicted proteins | sample AttsexASBM1_FD_111477 | JGI IMG/M metagenome (GOLD analysis project Ga0157363, IMG submission 111477) | Fungus gardens microbial communities from leaf cutter ant in Ribeirão Preto, State of São Paulo, Brazil - Atta sexdens ASBM1 | ecosystem: Host-associated > Fungi > Mycelium > Unclassified ...
TGATTTTAATGTTTTTTTTTTATACATTTTATACTAATGAGCTTTTAATGTCGCTTGCTATTTATTAGTCCAGCTTGAAGCCTTAAAAAGCTTTAAATTAAATCACATAATAAATCAATCAGATCAAAAGATATTAATTTTTAATAAATTCAAAATTAATTATTTACGAAAATTTACATATGCATATTTTAAAGTAATTCTTTTCTTTAATATTATATTTTCTGTTTTGACGTATCACATAATTAAGATTAAATAAAGAACTCAAAAAATATAGAAATTTATAATTTTACTTGCATTTTTTTTTAAGAATAAACTTTAAAGTGTATATAATTAAAACATATTCGAAAAATTCTATTCTAAGATACAAGAGTTATTTTATTTTATCCATGGAAATGTTAATAAATGGAAGATATCATGGTATATATACTTCTAAATATGGTAACGTCATTAAAATGTATATTTTTGATAGTTTATTATTTTATAAATTATTCCTTTTTTTTTAATTTATTTTATTCTTACTTTAGAAAGAAAGACGTGAAATTAAATTTGGAATTATCAAGACTGCCACAAGGAAGCAATACACTTTCACCAACATCTGCATCTAAAACATTGGCATCGAGTCTATTGTCATCTATCACAACAACTACCACTGCCACTACAACAACAAGTCCTATTCCAGTCAATCAAATTCGCAGGTAAAGAAATTTTTATACTAAGAATCTACACTTATATTATTAAATATTGTCTAAATGTTAGAAATGACATTTTTCAATTTCTATTTTACATCAAATTACAAGTGAATTGCAGTATTTCACTGTCTTACGAAATGTAAAAGATACTGGCCGCAAAATTTTTAATCATCTTTCTACAATATCTCCTCTTAATTAAAATTCGATTCCTTACATGTAATATTTTTGTGCATATATGTGTTATTTAATTTCACATCTTTCTACTTCACATCTTCATGAAGTAAACGTTCTAAACACTTTAATTATTTTACGTAAATATTATATATTATAAAAACTATAAAAATTTTAATGCTTATATCTTTACTTTTGTTATATAATTAATACTGTGTAAATGTTTGGGTTTTTCTAAGATGGGTTTTTTTTTTTAAGGATAAAAACACTTATTTGCATCATTAAAATACATTATCACATGTACACACAATCGATAAACATATATTTACATTCTGTATTGTGCGTTATAATTAATGTGGCTGGGTAGTGTTCAACCAGTGGAAGCTGCATCTACAGTTGTATCAAATACAAATAATGCAGTAGCAACTGCTCCTGGAACTCCCACTACACCAGGAGGGAACAAGCTAAGTCCAGGAAATCTCTTCAAGAATTTCTTCAAGTGGGTACTCACTGCTCGGAAGATCCTCCTGAAATATTATGACTTTTGCATATTGTCAAATATTTACGTATTAATTACGTTAATTTGTTGGCAGTAGCATGGAAGTTTGCTTTTTGCAGTGTGATTATTCTTTTATTTGCACATTAATTGTCCTATATATATATATATATATATATATATATATATATATTTGGATAGTCACCTTATACATATATGAATTTATCAAATTTGCCTAAATACCTGTTAATTGGCAAATGAACACACTGCCACACACAAATATATTTTATTCGATTTGTTTTGTTAAATATACTTTATGATATTTTCAATATAATTCATTGTAACAAAAATTGATATTCTGTGAAAATAATATATCGACCAGAACAATTCTTCAATGTTAAGCATTACGACTCTATTCTTTTTTCAAGTTTTCTAATCAATTCCAAAATTAATACACTACTACAAGGAAGAAATTGAAATTATGTGATACATCAAAGGTGTACCTGAAAGAAGAGATATTTTAATTATTTTCTTTTACAGGAATACGTATATTTGTGTTATTTTGTGTTATATTTTGAATTTTTTTGATATTGCTTACAAATTGTGTTGAACATGCTTACTAAAAGTTTGTTTTTATTGCACAGATAAAACAATCTGACAGTATTACATATCTTTTGTTTTGGAACTCGTAAATTGATACTTTATATGTTACTGTATGAATATGTACAGATCCTTCGTTCCACCCGTACGCGATGAAGAAAGTGAAACTCAAAGGAAAGCCCATGCAAAGAGAGTAAGAGAAACGAGAAGGTCTACTCAAGGTGTGACATTGGATGAGATTAAGAGTGCCGAACAATTAGTGAAGAAAAAGCAACAGAACAATGAATTGCCGACATCAACACCATCCACGCAGGTAAAGATCATATCAGCATTATTATCGCTGTCTTATCGTGTGATTGAAGAAAAGTGACTAACTTATCTGATCTGATATGTCCGAACGAATTCTTTTTAAATAGTATATCAAAATATCAAGGCAGACTTATCTAATGTGAGAGCAATAGTAGTGAATGTAATGCAGCATTAACGATTGAACGTAATAAATTTCATGAAGATCTAATTGAACTGGATGTCACAATGAAGTATTTGTGTTGCTTAATATCGAGAGTATATAATATTTTATTTTTTATTATATTCTTACACAAAAATAACGCAGCATGACATTTAAAATTGAGATTATGATTTTTATTCATATTTTTTTTTTAAATAATCCAGCCTTCTACTACTACTACAACTACTACTGCTACTGCTACTACTACTACTACTACTACTACCACCACCACCACCACCACCACCACCGTCAGCAATACAGCTTCGATCACAGCTACGATAACAACCGCAACCTCCACTACTGTGACTCCTGTGAATAAAGTTTCTGAAGAATCTAATTTACCTGAGAGACGACCGTCTTGGAGATTAAGGGTAGACAATGGAAGCAAGGTGTGTGCGCTTATAAAAAATCATTTATTTATGACTAATTCATAAATGTTCACGGTCTGTATGATTGATGTTACGCCGCAATGCGTTTGAAGAACTTCCGTAATGTACGGAAGTTTAATTGCTAATGAAAAGTGGGTCACGAATGTTATTGTAAAAATCAAGATTTATATTAATAATATATTTTGTTATATAGTTTCAGTTAGAGGATGCTAATAATAAACCTACTGACAATACGACGGCCTACATGAGAAGACCGTCTGGTGGAACTGGTGTACCTAGACCATCATCAGCGCCCGTGGAGACTATTGCCACCAGTAGTACAGAAACCACAGTTACTTTACCCCTTAGAAGATCGTTAAAGCAACCTGATGACAAAGGTAAAACTTTACAGAATAATTAACGAATTTAATCAGGAATTTTGTATATATATTAATAGAAATACTATTAATTCATGAAGTATTGATTATTTATCTAAAAAGAAAAGAAATTTTTTTGTGTTATAGAACAAGATAAGGAAAATGATAGTAGAAACGCACAAGCTACACAAGCAGTTATTCAAAGGAGACGTCGACCTAAGAGAAGATCGACAGGCGTAGTCCATGTAGATATGGATGTTAGTAAAAATTATGTAATAGGGTTATATTTTTTCAGAAGTATTTTAATTAATATTACTACATAAAAGTAAGAAAAGAAGGACTTCGAATAGATTAAAAATTTTAATTATATTATTAATAAAGAAGAAAATTAAGTAAAGTTAACTGTAATAAAAATTATTGGAAATAAAACTTAAATATATATATTTAAACATTTCTAAAAAGATTATATTTTCTTTTTTATAGGAAATTGACCCAGAAAAGCAAGATCTAACTGCTGGTGGTGATTGCGATGATTCCAAAATCAATCACAACGAAGTGAGTAATTTCTTTTCAATATAAAATATAAAATATAATTATTACAGTGTCAATTCTCCAAGCATAAACTCTAGTCTATTATTAAAAAGCAGCGCTTTAAATTCAAATTACTTGATTTAACATAATAATATGCAAAGATTAGATACATATGCATGAGTGTTAATTTCTGCAATAGATACTAATATATAAATATATAAATATATAAATATAATATTAAGATATAAATTCCACCGATCCAAAATATATTATTTCCTTTTCGGTTTATTGATTTTTGTTTTACAATCGCGTTAAAATCTTTCTAACGCGTCTGTTCGAATTTCGACTTACGAGCTTCTTGCCACGGATTTACCAGGCACGTGCCAAAAATCCAAAATTGGATAACGCGCAGTTAAATGACGCAGAGGGAAACACAACACTCACAAATCGGGAGGTTTGAATATAAAACATTATCTCATTTCGATGCTGACAGCTTATTGTTTCGCAAAGTTCCAACTGTTAAACTATTACTTTATGCATAAAGAGATGCAAGTAACACGAAAAAAAGCATTTTCTTAATATCATACAATTATTTTTTGCTTCATTCTAGAGGCTCCATAATATTCCAGCTTAACTTTTTCATTCAGTGGATGTAAGTCAGCGGTTTTCATAGGCTATCAGAGCTTCAAATTATTTTTAGCTTTTTGAAAAAATAGTCTCTGTTCTCGATAAAAATAGTCTAGCATTCATTATTTTGTCACTTATATTCGAGAAATATGACATTTGATATGAAAATAGACAAAAGAATAATTGTAATAAACATCAACGTATAATTTTGCTTAATCTTAATGTAATGTTTCTACTATTCTAAATATAAAGCTATCGAAATTGATCTTGATAAAAAGTTTTAATTATATTTGAGACCTTAATCGATAATTGAAACAAAAAGAAATGGTCATGGACATGGCCTGACTGTGTCTAAAAGTATTCTACCCAACGCGGTTTGGAATCTGACATTTAGAATCATTCCGCTTATATATATATATTTAGCATTCATGAACATGAAAGTTTTTTATATATCGATGACAGATTGCTAATGCGTTCTATATAAATCTTGTATATATATATATATATATATATATATGACGGCTATTATCTAATATTACGAAATTTATACTCGTTCTCTTTGAACTTATTCCGATTATAAAATTAGATATATCATAGTATCTACATATTATTTATTTATAAATGCGTCTATATTTAAGCCATTGTGTTGAAAAAAAAACCATTTAAACTACGGTATAAGCTGCATTTATTCTCCGAAACACACAACCTTGATATTTGTGTGCGTCTCCGCGTGCATTCCAAAAATAGCGCATAGTAGTAATGCTTTAAAGTGAACTGCTTGATGTCTTGGGTTCCCCTGCCCAGTCAGTCTATCGATTCTTATCCGCGGCGTATACACGCTCCGCTCTAAAAATCGAAAAAAGTTTGCGTTTAAAATACCGCAGGCCGTAATAAAACCTCTCGCAAACCATTTATGTGAATGTTACGAATCTCGCGGAAAGAGTTGCCGATGCTGTAGTGCCTTGTAATAACACTTCGCACGTGACGCAAACCATGTCTTCGTACAGAAAGGGAGCACAGACTAAGCCAACAACAGCTGCAGGCTTACGAGCTCAAGCGTCAACAAATGGGCAATCAATTTTTGGAAACAGGTCACGAATCGGTGGTTTGCTCTCATTAAATCCAAATAATTTAACGTTTAACGCGGGATTATTGGGCGTAAAATCTCCAAATCTATATTCCGGATCTAATTTTTTAAATAAGAATAAAAAGAGTAGCGACTTATTTCGAACAACTCCTTTCACGAAGTCTACGAACAATCCGAATTATCAGAATCTTTTCACGACATATGGTGGAACGTCAACGGGATATGGTGGTGTGACTTTACCTTCTCACACAGCTGTCAGTCCTTTGAATCTGAGTCCATCTCCCAGTTATAATTATTTAAATCTAAACGTAAACACTCGGCCACATATGCAAAAAACCGAGAGTTTTAAGAGATCAAAAATAAAACCGAGTCTTAATATCGGTTCGAGAAGTTCCAGTCTACAAAGTTTAACTAGTTCTGAGGGATATGCTGTAAGCAATTTCCTTGCTTTTCGCATTTTAAATCTGTTATAAATCTCTTATAAAACTTCCAGGATTTTAGAATATTTTCAAATAATAGTTTTTATTAAACTATTATTTTCTTTTTATTTAAATATATTTTGTATACGTAAATAAATTATATAAACATGGATTTAATAATATAACTATAATATAATATAACTGAATATATATTCAGTAATATTATCGAATATTATATTATTAAATTCATATTTATACCCAATTTTTATTAATATTACAGATTATAATTTTTTTAGAGTGATAAAAATTTTAAATGATACATTGTAATAAAATTTACGTTTAATATTTTTTTTCTTTTAGAGCGGAAACGATCGTTCTGGGAGAGCCACCAGATTAGGTTCGATATCTTCGCTATCATCAGAAGCCTCATCAACACCAATCAGATTAAAATCCAATAGTTCCGAAAACGGTGAATTAGATTATAAAAAATTATACGAGGAATCTCAAATCGAGAATGAAAGGTTAAAGGATAAACTGAAGCGCTCCGACGAACAATTAAAGGAAGTTAGGCATTTATTGGAAAAAATGCAAATCAACCAAAATAAAGTAATTCTCTCTGAAGCAGAGAAAAGGGAAAGGCGAGCCATGGAGAGGAAACTTTCAGAGATGGAAGAAGAATTGAAGGTAAGTTTGCAGAGATTTGATACATTTCCTACATTATGAATCTGTTATGTATGTGAAAGCGAATAGAAGAAATGCTTTCATACATTGAATTGAATGATGAGAAGACACAATTGTCTGTGATTTTATGTATGAATATACGTATCAGTATATATACAATTTTAGATTTTTTAGTTAGTTACACACCGTCATCTCTTTTTTTCTTGTGTTGCTGTGACTGCTAGCGGCAAGCAAAAACAGCAATGATTATTTTTGTACGAAGTACCCGATCGCTTCGGTTATATGCTTTTCCTTACCTGGCAATTTTACGCAAATTGGCGCTTTACTCTCTTTCTTATTCTCTATTTCCAATTGATACTCATTTTCTCTTTTTTTCGCGAGATTCAGTAATTTTCAGTAATCCATTTTGTATTTTCACTGAGTTCCGCTTCTCAGAACTTCCAGCATAGTTTTAGCGGGGAATTTAGCGGGGAACACGGTTTATTCGTCTGTTAATGGAACGTTATTTGTTTTTGGCTATTTTGGGACTCGCAAAAACAATGACGGGGTTTTAGGCTAATTATTTAACTGTTTACAGCAATTGCAAAAGCTCAAAGCTGAAAATGAGAGATTGAAAGCCGAAAATCGGGCACTTACCCGCGTCGTATCCAAACTCACCAATACTAAATAGGTAAAGGACACAATGACAGCATCTGCGTTTACGATAGACTTCGTATCTCACGTACAACATTAATTAATTAATTACTCTTTTAATCGAATGATTAATTATAATTTTGTGTTCCGATCGCCAATATTAAAACAGAAATGATACCACTCATCATACTTATCGTACAAATCAGCTTTGCAAAATACATTCCAATATATAACGCGTACCATTAATCAATTTTTAATTAAAGGTATCAATTTATTTTTATAAAAGAGAGACTTCAGGCTTTCTATAATACATATGTCTTATTCTAAGTATTGCAATCAATATTGTACATTTATGTATCTTCTTGTGTGATACTTCTTGTGTGATAACACTTTTATTTCTGCAATGTATTATCAAGGCAATTATTTTACGCATATAATTACGTATATAACATATTTTATATATGTATAAAATTGTTCAAGATGTTCCAAATTCCAAACGTGACAATTATAATAAATTATCCCGGCTAATTGTGTGATGCATGTTATAAATAAATTATTTAATAATACATTTACTAAAAACGAAAAACAAATTTTTAACAAGAGATAAGAAAGAACGCAGTCTGTCATTTATAAGATACATATAGGAATGAATATAGTTACCACAATTTTAACTTTAGGAAACTTTCCTCCTTATAAAACCATCATCCAACATGCAGAATAACATCAGTAAATTGAATGCCATCATCAAGCATCGATCATTTTAGCACGTGTTTCACATAAAAACAAAGCCATGACTCTGCAGTTAATTATTCTTTTCAGTTTATTTATCTTAATCATAACTGTGTGAAAGTTATTCAATTCCCAAAATATATTCGACTGTTAAAATATCAACACATATTACACTGTATTAACTTAGATTTTCACCTCTGTCTCTCTCTCTCTCTTTCTCTCTAAGGAAGCATGTTAAATGTTAAATTGTTGCACTTTATTGCACTTTATAGACTTTAAAAAATAGTCCAATCCATAAAATTGACATTAATCCCTCTTTAACTTTACGTATAATATTGCATACTCATTATTATTCCGTGGTATGCATTAGAAAGCTTTCGTATCAACGATATGATATTATTTTGTAGTATTCAAAAAGTGCTCTACAAAAAATATGACAAATGATAGTTGCAATTGTAACATAAAATTATTTCTTGCATATGAAATACTCCTACAACTTGAAGTCAAATATATCAATATCAATATTGTATCAATAAGATAAGAATAATTGTGCATTATCTAAATTGTCTTAATTATTCGCTAATTAAGTCTCACTCTTAGATTGCGTATAAGTTTGAGGATAAATTTGCGAACATTTGTAGAATATTTGTATGTATGAAAATTTTATTCAAGAGTCGGATTTATATCTAAACAATTTGAACTATTTATCAAATATCAATGCAATATTAATTAAATATAAATAATTATGAAGGAATACTTGTGTACAAATGCAATGATTAACTTGAAAGAAATAAAGTTTATGATTTTGGTATATATAATACGATGATCATAAATTGATGAAACGCTTTTGCTATTCGCGATCATTTTTCAGTTTTCTTATCTGTATCAATATCTGAACATTTATTAATTTTTTGCTAGTATATACATTACCCGAATACTTTAATGACTTTTGGTTGCAGTAATACTTGTGAGTGCCTCTTTCCATTTATCCTCCTGTTGTTTTGTGAGCACTGAAATTATTCCGTCTATAATGGCATTATTTCTTTGTATTTTCCTCTATTGTATTCTTAATTAGTGCATAAGAATTAGTGTGATATTTTTTTTTCTAGGTGATGGACCAACTAAAATGCGAAAATCAGAGGCTAAAAGATGAAAATGGTGCCTTGATCAGAGTAATCAGCAAATTATCCAAATAAAAAATCTTGTAGTCTCAACTACACATCGTAATGAAATTTTAAGTTGTATTACAACTATGTTGAATGAATTGCTTTAATTATAGCAGCATCATCATTATCGCTAGTATTCTTACAAATCTTGCGTCATGCTATCGATGAATTTATCTTTATTTAACTTATTCCAATTATGAGATCAATTAATCGCATGGCTGTGCCAAAGGCGAAAAGAAATGTTACTCCTATTCTTAGATTGTGAATACTTGATTGTAAAAGACTTAGAGGAATTTTACTTTGTGGAATTACTTTTTATAATGTCAGAAAGATAAATTTTATAATCCACTATATAAAATCAATTTAATGCTTTATAGTAAAAAAAAGTCAGGTTTATTTTATTTGACTATTAGAAAAGAAAGAAAAGAACTGTTAATCTTTACGGACAGTTTTCTTTTTTAACAAATCGCGTTATCAATGTTGATTCTTTATAAGAACATTTTGTAAATACAAACAAATAGACAATGGTGATGTGGCATTTTAGTAATTTGAAAAAAAGAATTTTTACTCGGGAAGTAAGTTTTTGTGAAACACTCTGACTACATACAAACAAATCCATAAAATATCGAAACTGTTTACATTGTCGAAGCAATAAACGATATATCTGTTACTCCTGATTAAATTACGGTGATAAAGGAGTCAAAGAACATGACCTTGCTACTCAAGTGGCCTTTTTCTGAAGACTGCAATTTGTAAATCCTTCCATCATTGCCATTTTTGCAGTATAAGCAGAAATTTGATGCATATACGGGAGTAAATGTTTTTAATTACTCTGTAATATAATACATTTTCTTATATAATATCACAGATATGTAAAATATACTTTAGACACATCGGGATTTTTAATCTCCTTAAAGTGCTAAAATTACTGTATGTTAGAGCTGTGGTAACTTCAGTTCAAACTGTTGATGTAGAAAATCTGTGTTATTATTTTTAACTACTTGTCCAATATAAAATGCTGTTACCTATTATTTTCTTATAGCAACACCAATAATGATTGTCCAATACGTTCTGGATAAAGACGAATTTATAAATATTGAATAATGGAATGTGTAATTGACAGTTGGCATGTTTTTTAATGATATTATTGTAAACAATTGTAAAAAAATGATGACTCAATGTAGTTATTTCGTAATGAAGTTTATTAGAAAATATTTGTGTAAATATTTAATACAAACTTATATGTGTGTGTGTGGACCTATTTTTATTATTTTATAAACTTAAGTCTATGGGGGAATTCCTTTATATATCTGTAATAATATATTCTTTAAAATATTTATATTGATAAAAATCCTTATATAATATAATTAATTAATCATCAGAGTCTTATACAATGAAAGGTAAGTAATCAATATAAAACTGCTTATAAAAAAATCGAATTATTTTTATTTACAATATATCATCTCACAATACTAACTCATTAATAGATTTATAGTAATTCCTTCCTTCTCCATTTTATCATACTTATACTATTTTAGTAATCGTTCCATAATTTTTGCAACAACAGCCATATCTGCACGTTGTTCCGTAACTTTTGCCGTTTCTCCCATTAACGCTTTAAACAATTTTTTCTTGCCACTTTTATATGCTGATACAAGTTTTGGATTTTTTTCTATAATGTCTAAACATATTTGTTCTAATTGTTTCTCATCTGATATCAGGAACCAATTGTGCTCTTTAACAATCTATGTGTAATAAATAAAGTTAATTATATGAATGTAAGTTAAAAAAATATTTAAGTTGTAAATACCACATATTTTTTGAAAAAATGAGATTTTTACCTCCTTTGGTAGTTTATCTGAATCAATTACTAATTCCTTCAAAATCTTTTTTGCCGTTATTAAATTAATTAAATTGTCTTGTAATAAATCAATCAATTGACCAATAAAATCTTCATGTGGTACACTGAAAATTTATGAAGTATGCATTTTTTATTCCGAAACATTATCTTACTTAAAAAGAAGAGGCTTACCAAAATTCAATCGTTAGTTTATTTTTATAAAGAAAAGTCAACAGCTCCATGACGAGAAATTTAGCGACCAGTTGCGGTTTACGATTCTCATTATTTCTTGTTATTCTGTTAAATAATTGTAATAATGCAAAGTCACTCTAAAAAAAATATAAAATATTTTTAAAAATGTTTATATTTTTTTGTTTCATTATAGAGCATACACAAGATTTACCATTAAAGCTATAATTATTTCAGGAGATATCTTAAGATCATTCTTTAGTCTCTGACGTATTTGTTCCGGCAACTCGGGTAGCTGTCTTTTTAGTACTACAGCATCAACTAAATTGTTTTTATTTGGTAAATCTTCTCTAAGATGTATACGTAAAGGTGGTAAATTTGTTTCAGGCATAAATCGGTAATCCTGAAAGTATTATATTAAGGTGAATTCAATAATTCATAATGTAAGAGTAGCAATGTAAAATCGAAATGCTGTTACTTCTTTGTCTTCTTTTTCACGCATAGGAACAGTTTTCTTGTTCACTGCATCCCAAGCACGAGTCTCACTGAACATCTTATCACCAATCTCAAGGATAGAAATATGCCTATTTATTTCATATTGAATGGCCGCAGCGACAGCACGCACGCTTCCAATATTTTTTATTTCCGTTCGAATGCCTAAACTATCTCGGTTGGTTACAGAAACGTTGGCGTCCACGCGAAGTGCTCCTTCTACAATTTATAAAGATAATAAAAAACCGATATAACACACACACACACACACAGAGAGAGAGAGAGAGAGAGAGTTGTATAAAAATACAATAAAATTGAAAATAAAATTTTTCGCAAACAACCTTCCATTTTGTTGCTACAGACACCCAGTAATTGCAACGTAAATCCAAGCTCCTTTACAAGCGCAGCCGCTTCCTCACCATTGACCAAGTCTGGTTCAAACACGAATTCCATCAAAGGTATTCCAGCTCGATTAAGGTCAATCAAATTTCTAAGATACAGAAATATCAAGTAAAAAATTAATTGAAATACTCCCAATTTTTATTAATTTTCGAACAGAACCAAATAGCAATCAACTCAATACCTTGCTACATTTTCGTCATGCAAACTTTTGCCACTGTCCTGCTCCAATTGAATCTGCTTAATTTTAGAAGATTTCAAATATGGAGATTTGTGCAGTCCTGGAGTGAAAACATGAAACTTAATTTCACCATTAACAGCAATAGGTTGTCCTTGTTGAGTAATTTGAAATCCTGCCTAAATAATTTGCAACTAATAAAAACAATAATGATAAGTATCTATTTTATGATAGATACTTATCACTCACAGGCAAGTCTGCGTAGAAGTAATGTTTTCTTTCAAACAAAGAAGTCTCATTCAATTGGCAGGATAGCGCTAAAGCAGTCATCACTGTTGATTCTACGCATTTCCTGTTCAATACCTACAATATATACATATCTACGACAATAATTAATATTTATTGTAACAGTTTGCAAAGTTAATTATTTTTATTTATTCAAGAAAGAGTATTTCTGCTAAACATAAATTAATAATAATATTGCATCAATATTATCATTTCCCATATAATGATATAAATATAACACATGTTGTATATAACACTTACATTGTTGAATAAGAAATTATAATATTGATTTTATATTACTGTTAGTTTATGTTCAGCAGGTGTCTGATTCATTATAACCGATTATTAATAACTCACAGGTAATGTTCCTGGTGTGGCACAGTCGAAGAATGAAACGCACGAGTTAACCGGGCTGGCAAAATTGGTAGATGCACTGGAAAACAATTTTGATTCCGTGGCAATCTGAGCATGGATCTCCAAACCCACAATAGATTTCCATCTCTCTCTAATTATCAAAAAGAAGCAATACAATTAATTATAACTTAATTATAACTCTCTGAAACATGAATATTTAATGAATATTTAATGAAAATATACTACTATATGTCTTGAAAGCGACAAGAATTGTTTATATTCACAAACATTTATTATAACCTAACCTAACCTAATTACTCACCGTACTTTTACATCTTTTTGATTCTTGATTGAGAGAAAACGCAAAACATTGTTGTTTCGCTTTCGAATCCATTTATGCGCAAAGGTAAGACATTGTTGTCTTGATAACATTTTTCATTGATTTTCCAACATAAAAATTCAGAAGAGAAGCCGCGCGTTCTTCATAGGAAAAATAGTAATTCAGAATTGCCAATTGCTACAAGTATGCAGCGCAGGGAATTTTGTACGCTATTACAAATTGCATGGATCCGGTCATTGAACCGCCATTTTGAATATATCTTATTTAAAATATTTTTAAAAAATTTATTAATATCCATAATTTTGTAAGAATTGATAATTTTGATATTTTTGTGGTATGTCATTGATATTATATTAATAATCTTTTAAAAATATTAATTTTGAAGTTTATATGTGTATAATTATTTCTTTAATACACGATTGGAAACTGGGACAATCTAGCCATTTATCTTATCAATCAATTTGCTGAGGCAATGTGATTCAGTTTTCTTATGTAAGAGAAATAAAATCACATACGACGATACTTTAAACAACTTACATTTATTTGTGAATGTAGAAAATCTGTTTGCGTACAAAATGTATTGTGCAATGCGAGTTATACATAGTTTTTAACAATTAGAATAGAAACAATCATTCTATTACTTATTGATTGTTGCTTTAACACTTTATGACCTTACAAAACGCTTTTCGTTGATATCGTTTGCTGAGTCGTTCTCCCTGTTAATCCTGTCATTAGAACACTGTTAAACAGTTATCATGACAGATTATTATTAGTGCCACTCATTCATTTAGAAAAACCAACAAGGCTGTCAAAAATCATGCAGTTCCCAAGAGATCGTTTTGTATAAGAAATAAAGGAATAAAGAATAATGAGGCTGTTGGCGAATGCTGAAATTTACTCAGTGGCGTCATCCTTAGATACACTAAATGGTTCTGTCACAGTCTCCGCGCCGCTGTCGGCGATGACTATGTCCTTGCGTGGCTTATCTCGTGAGTCAGTGCTCGTTTGCTCAATCTTGCGCACTATATCCTGCAACAGAATATTGAAATTATAAATCTGCTTTTTTGAACATTTTTCGTTCCCTTTATTTTTTTTATCTCCAAAGTGAA
>Ga0157363_1003461_pt1 | contig 14267 bp, 3 predicted proteins | sample AttsexASBM1_FD_111477 | JGI IMG/M metagenome (GOLD analysis project Ga0157363, IMG submission 111477) | Fungus gardens microbial communities from leaf cutter ant in Ribeirão Preto, State of São Paulo, Brazil - Atta sexdens ASBM1 | ecosystem: Host-associated > Fungi > Mycelium > Unclassified ...
GTTGAAAGGCATCTACCTCAGCATCTACTAATATACCATGCAGTAAAAAAATTTGCATGCAGTAAAAAAAATAATTGAATATATTAGAGAGAAGTTTGCGTTAATCGCATTTTTTTTATAGATTCAATCGTAAAGATACAAATCAGACACTTATACACTGTTAAAAAGAAATGTATTTCCATTACATGTAATTGAAGCAAATTTCAAGCAGATACATTAAAGACATTTAATATATATGAATATCAAATTCCATGGCACAATTCCACATAAAATTTTATGTAAAGTATACTAAAATTTCAGGCATATGCACACAAACATATACTTTCCAGATACATTAAATTTAATTTGTACTGTATTTAGTGTAACTTAAAAGTACATTTATATATTAAATTTCATGATATTTTAAGCAATGTGAGTAAATCTATCTAAACATTTTAATCGAGATAAATGAAAATTTAATTACGATAATCAGAATTATGATTGAGATATGATCAGAATACATTTTATTTGTAGTTTTTATTGGTACGAACAGAACTGTTTTCTCAATATAATAAAATATGAAACAAAGTAACGCACAAATTTTTTAATGGTTCATAAAAAAGTTTTTCATCGCACGTAAACAATCTCGACCATTAGCAACAAAATTCCTTCGTCATTACTAAAGTCAGAGCTTCGCCATGGTTCAGTCATATTTTTCTTCCGTGCGGTGTAATCCGTCCGACAGATTGAATCGTCACGGACGAGGTGGATGCAGCTACGTGGAGAGACAGAAACCTGGAAACGACTTTGATAAAGTTACGAAGCACCATCCGACAACAAGCCGCATCAAGAAGGAACTGCCGATAGAGAGTGAGTGTCTCATGCACGCGCTGGAAAGTTTATATCGGCAACATTTCGGACACGCGGTCAACCTGGTTTTCAGTCTCCGTCCAAAAGCTGATGAACGTGTGCTTGCTTCGCGCGTCATGGGGTTGTAAAGAACAATGCTCTGGGATGGTGAATGGCGCTCTCGTTTCGCATATTTACGAGAAGCACACATCGCACTCGTACTCTTGCCATCTACTCTTGTTCACATAACTCATCGTGTCCGGTGACCCATATCCAACTAATTTTCAGATAATTAATATTTCAGTCGCGGCTTTGTTACGCGCGAGTTAATTTCGATTTGGCCACGTTTCAGTTTCCCGCAGTTCTTCCTCTGCGACCAGACCACCCCCGATTCGTCCCGCGCCACGTCGCGTCGACTCACGTCGAGCCACGCTCTCACCGCCTCTGCCCGCTTCATCCTGCAACCACCCCTCTATACCAAACCCTCATCGCCGTTACACCCCGCCGGGCTCTCTCATGACGCCCCTATCCTCTCTACCCTTTCCCCTCAGTTAAGCCGTTTCCTGTGAAAAGCGCCGTCCAACCAACCGTGCGCATTCGTACGCGAAGTGCGTGCATAATTTATTTTCAGCCTGCTTTAAAGCTCCAGGCACGCCGAAACTACCGCTCTGAAATGCTCGTTGGTCAACGATATTGAAATCCACGTTATCGGTATCGCATGTCGCTTGTTGTGTTTTCATTCGCGTGATACGAAGGAGGAATAATAATTTCGCATCTTGACGCGATTCGATCGATTCATGGTATTACGTGTGGTAGGGATGGCTATTATGCTCCCACAGATTTTCCGCGTGCTAGGATTAAATAAATGAGCGATGAAACGTTCGCGCCGCAATCGGAAATCCGTGCATAAAGCTGATCTTTTAATGGGTCGATTTAATCGCTATAATGCATTGTAAATAATTTGAGGATAATATTCACATCTCTCTGATAAATATATTTTTGCAATCTACGCAGAATGCTGAGATCATACATTGTAGTTTACAATATGATTTCACTCGTGCAATAGCAAATACATGGATATCATAAAGAACATGTGTAATTCAGAGATGAAAAAAAGAACATTACATAATGTTAATTTTTATTAATATAAATAGAAACAACTTGTGAGATAATTTAAATGATTTTGAATATGAATATGTAGAATCAAAGACAGAATTAAATTAACGATTATTAATATAAAATACGATTTCAATAATATATCATTGCAAGAAGAGAAACTATTATACATATACGAATTCGAATTGCAATGATAAATTTATCATTAACGCAATTAAATCGACGAACTTTAATTCAGTCGAGCTTTCCGTCATGGTCAGAAAATCGCTGCTCAATGTTATACACAGCTATCGTGTGTTTGTACCTCTCCCTGTAAGCATCCCCATCGTTATATGTTTTGCAAAATATACACGCGCAATATTTACGAGAGAATAAAATGTTTTTTCCTGTCCGTTGAACCGTGCTCCGTTGTTTCATAAAATATCAGATTTCTTCTGTGCATTATCCAAATGCACGTTTACATTTATAATCCTACCATCTTTTGGGCATTTAAGCATCGTGGAAATTACGAAAACATAAGTAATATAAAGATTTAAAAAACATTTCTCGTCGGTTTATCATAAACGCCTGTTAGATGCCATTTGCATATAAAATATCAAATGAAAACAGAAGTTATTTACCAGAAATATAACAGAAATATCGGAAAAACAATGTGTCAAAAATACATTTGTTTATGATGGAACTCTAACTTTGTAATATATTTCTTTGATGCATTGACGAATTGAATATTCTAAATTGTAGAGCTGAAGAGATTGGAAATATTGGAAAATAAAAGTTAAACTTTATATAAATTTAATACACATTTGATAAAGTATATTTTATATCAAATAGGATAGTAATGAATAATATGATGAAAATTTATGAGAAATTATATTTTTAAATGTATCGCACCTTCACAAAAAAAGTAAAAGAAGTAAAAAGTATAAAATTGTTCAGGAGAGAGAAAGGAAAATTTGTTCTTAAGATAAATTCTTTATAATCGTATTAACTATAGTTATAAAAACTATAGTTAAGTTTTAGAGCACTCTATGTGAAGAAGTAATGAATACAAGTGAACTCTTACCTTCTAATAATTAATATATATACATATATATAAAGGAAAATGTTCAAAAAAAATATTTACCTACAATTTAGAATCTCATGGTAACAATCGTACAGATTATACAATCATCCAAAAATTTTCGCTTTGGTCTAAATCAACCTGTTATATATTGTTAAACATAAATAAAAAAAAAAAAAAACTTATTACAAATTGTTGATATTGTTCATTTTATCTAAAAGTAATGTAGATATCTATTTTGTGTGTGTGATGGTATTATATTATCTCTAAAAATTATTTCTATTTTGATTTTTGTCATTTCTTTAGAAAGTATTTGAATTCAATTTTTATAAATTCACTTGTCTTAATTAAAGACCGATACATAATTTACCGAACATAATTCGCATATAATTTGAAATTCGAAAATTTTCGATTTGTGTCATTTTTCTTGCGGAGGGATGCAATATATTCCAAGGAATAATTTGTCGCTTCCTACACAGGATTAATTGATAGCTATATTATGCACGGATTTGCTAGTGTCATTGTATCCTGTTTATTATTTTAACGTGGCTAATGGAAATGCAAGCACTGAACCGTTAGCAATCACCGATTAACGTTTCATATTGAATGTGTGTATGTATGTTGGAATAAAGCCATTCTCTTGTCAAAGAGGCTTTCATGCTTAGATCGACTATATTGAAAATTTCATAATATTTATTTAATAGTTTCTATTAAATAAACTTATCTGATTAATTTAAATAACTAGAAATTATCAAAAAAATATATAAGTTTCTTGCAAAAAATATTTTTAAATCATTTTATTTTTACTCTTGTTAAATACCTTGAGGAATAAACGTGAAAAAAAAATCGGTTTTGAGTTTAATCAAGGTATTAAGAAATTGAAATTTATCTACAAAAATTTGTAGAACTGACTACTCGTCCTAGATTTGCAAATATTTCTGGCAGAGATTTATATTCAAGAACTGAAGAATATTTCTCTGCTGAGAAGAATGAAAAACAGTTTCGGCGAACAATACATTCTCTAACTAAACTGGGCGCAAATTCATTCCCTTCTAATATCACGGAAACCACGTTCATCTTACCAAAATATTCAGAGAATAGCTAGTCGTAGAGTGAGACTGTGCTCGCCGGAGGTTGATGGCTCAGGATTGGGTTGGGAGTCTTCGCGTCACCAGGAAATGGCGACCGTTTCCTCTGCGTATCCTCCCTACCGTCTCTCTTCCCGCTGAGGGTTTAACTATGCAGTGTTTCTCAACCTTGTTCTTCCTTTTCTTAAAAAAGACTACGGAGTACGGTTTTATCCATAAAACCGGATTATTTACAATTTTTTTATTTTTGTTATTTATCATTTTTTTTTATCATGGCAAAATAGTAAATATGAATTCACAATATGGATTTTAATAAACTCGAAAAATCATTTTTTCAAGTCCTTTTTACTGTTTGTTGTCTCAGTTGCTTATTAAAAAATTTTTAATATTTTATCTAATGTAAAATAATTTAAACGAAAAAACAATTTAATTTGTGTTTTACCAAGTTAAATATTCTAAACTGTTCTGAAATATACTTTATGTAATTTTTAATTATTGTAATTAAAAACATCAAAAACATAATTATAATACAATGGCTGGCCTTATGGTTAGTTAAATACTTGTCATTATGTATTACATCTCTGTAAATAATTATGTATTTATTTTCTCTGTAAATTATTCTGTATTTACTCTGATATATCTAAGCATAAGATCTATAATAGAATGTGAAAGATATATTTCTAGTTATTATAAGTGCTATTTATTTTAGAAGAGTTGTAAGTTTGGAAAATGGTGAAATAGAATGCTGATGTAAATCAGTGCGGTGAATCGATGCGATTAGTAAGATTTTCAAAATTCAGTTCCGAAATAAACGTCTAGATATTAGACGTTTAAAATAAACTACTCATTCATAACTTGCAGTCTACGAATTCGTACAAAGTACGAAATGTATGTCTTATCTAATAATATTCTCGCGTTTTCAAATCACAACTAGATGCTCCTCGAGCCAACGAGAGACACTATGTGCCATGGAATAGACGCGGACAGCTATGAATAAATCCGAATGTACGACATCTATAGATGCGTCGAACATATCATGCATGTATACTACAGTAAGGTATTTGCTTCTTTACTTGCGTCGATATTGCATATCGGAGCACAATTTCTCAGATCATTACATCTTGGTGGGAAAAGGAGAGGAAAATGGGACGGGATACGTGTTAAATCATGCAACCGCAACCGTCACCTCCACCATCACCAGAATTTTCTTCCGTGATTTTTCCGTGTCATCGATGCCGACACGATCATACTACCAAAGGAACATACAAAAAGGCAATCCTGCCAGAATGACTACGTGTCGCTGAATTTAAACGTCTGCTTAGTGAGCTCCATGCATTGTTGTCGCCGCATTCGGATCAACATGTCGTGCACACCAATACACAATTAACTATATTGACACATTTGTTTTGGGCACGCGAAGTCTTGCATGTACATTCCTATGAATTTCCTATTTTGTATACATAGCATTTCTCGCGCGAGACTGAAATGATAGTACAGGTACTTGATGCACGCGTTTTTTATCAAAACGAAAAATAATAATAAAATACACCTGCGATCTGATGAAATGTTTGACAATATATTTATTTTTTAGTAGTTCTTTTTTCATATCTCTTATTTACTTAATTTTGAAAAAAAAATACATCAAAATAAGAATATGCAATAAGTACATATTGAAATTATATTTTATTCTTATCATTCAATTCATAATAATTTTCTAATTATCAAGAAAATTAATACTAATATGTAGGTGAGATTTTAAATACATATTGACATATATATATATATATACATCAAATCAACATTGTTCTTATCTAATATTTCTTACTTCTAAGCGTATATTCTTCCGGACTCACGAAGATAGCTTTATTGAGAGCTATAGGAATCGGTCGTCCTACTTCAGTTTCTTCTATATACTGTCAGATACTATTTCGTATAAAATGTTCTTCGTAAAACAACATCTAGCGAAACCTATCTAACTCCGTGTATTTACGACCATCCGATCCACACTGTTTTTATTGAAATGTATCACCCATTGTGGTAACGGGTGATACGGACTTTGCTCGTGATCGTTACCACTAAAAAGGGATGGAGTAAAAGAGAGAGAGAAAGAGAGAGGGGAAGAAAGAGCCAGTGTAAGATTGGATTTCACGTTTGGTTCGAATACGTACCAGTCGAGAAAAATCGTGAGCCACCGTTCCGTCTTACTCAGCAGACATCTCGAGCATTCGCTTCGGAAGGATACATTGGTAGGTACCTCGGTAGGATATAGGTAGGTGGGCATTATCGAGGAGGGAGACCGATCGAACCGTTCGAATCGAATTTTGAAGAAACGACCAAACGCGCTTCAATGGAACCGTGCACTATGACAAACACGGGACGTAAGGTGGAAAAACCAGTAGAAAGATGAATCTGTAAAACGGCAAGCTTATCAAATTGTCAAAGGTAACAGTCTCACGACATGCCAATGGACATATGGAAATCAAGTATAAAATAACCATGCAAATATAAAGTAAAAAAAATATAATTAATAAAAAAAAAGTATAATGATAACAAAATATTAATCAAATAATGAGTAGGCTAACAGAACAGATTTTAATAAAAATGCTATGTAATGTACCTAGAAAACATTATCCAAAAGCGTAAATTATTTTGATAGAAGAGATAAAAAATTATGTTAAAACGTGAGCGAATCTTAAGATGATACGAATTAAATAAAATCTGCAGTGAAGATGCTGGAGATTCAAGATTGACGGTCAACGAAGTCCATAGCGGATCGAAGAGCAACTGATGCGGAAGGAGAACAGGTAAGAAACGACCAAGGAAAGGACTTGAGTTTGTCGAAATCAGACTAACTTAGCACCGACTTTCAAGAGCATCGACTTCACCGATGGAACAGCCAATACCCGACGGGCTGCTGGCTCCTGATTTCGTTGGCTGCTGCGGGCCGCCTCCACAGCCTCCAATAAGCCGAAAGATGGGAGCAAATATTGGCGGGCGGCAAAGTAGGGCGGGGGTTTGCTCAGGCTGATGCAAAAAACGTCGTCGGAAAGATAAGGAAAAACTCACGGAAAAACCGAATCGCTTAGCTCGTATTAGAAAAGACAAAGAACTGATACGGAGCGAGCGTGAGCGAGAGAGTAAGAAAGGCTGGCGAAACGAAGGAGAGGTGGAGAATGCTGGTGACGCGAAAGAAGTTGAAGGACCGTCGGTGAAGCCAACGGAAGTGGCAGGAGGTTTCTCTCCTGGGATAAAGAGGACTAGATAGGAGAAAGGAAAAGACTGTGGCTGTAAAAAAAGAGACTGAGCGAGTAAGCGAGGGAGGTGCGCAAAGATAAGGGAGGAAAAGAGAAAGAGATAGTGATAAAGGAATGAGGAGAGAGGGAAGTTAGGACAAACGGATAAGTAGGAGAGGTGAAAGCGTCGAGTGCGCTTATTTGTCTTGACACGAATTTATTTTCCCGTCTGAAGAAACCTGGGATGACGCCGCCGTCTTTTGCGCGCGTCCCGTGGGATACTTATCCCACTTTGTTATGTCACAAGGTCCCATGGTGACGAGGAAGACACATCATTTTGATGCGAGAAGTAGGCAATCTGCAATCTTCAAAGCTTTTGTTTTGGTAATTGTTCGATATTTTTTGATATTTCATTGAAAGATTTTTTTGTTTATCGCCGACAATTTATGGATTTCTTCCTATAATATATTTGATAATATTAATTTAACGGTGAAATATTATGATACTTGATGTCAAACAATTATTTTTGTTACTTTGAATAGAATGTGACAATATTACATTGATTTTATAAGTTTGACAGCGTAATAATGTTTAATTGTAGTTTTTTAATTGTAAAACATATGCTCATTTATATTTATTTTCTATATAAGGAATGGCTTGTTTTGTAAGACATTTATTGGTCCATCCACGTAGATCTAGAGTTCCGACGGCCATCGTGTTACGTGATTTTTCTTGTAAGCAACTCGACGGAGACAGATCGCTCTCGTAATTGATGAAACGATGGCAAACAGCGTCGAAAAAGAATTGTGACACACACGGTTAGCAATCCGTCTTACAATTTCACGAGTAACTTGCGCATTTACGCTTAGGTAACTTACCTGACGTGTAATGTTAAGGTATTCGCTGTGGGATTGTTTTCGACACGAAAAATACACCAAGTGAAACATGTTCATTTTACTCGATGTATTTACTGGATGTACGTATTTGCATCATAGTTATCGCGATTTATCATAACGCTGGGACCGCATGAAAGATACATTAAGATCGCCAGACGGTGAACTTCCGTGAAGTTGTACTCGTTCCATTTGGGATGAAAGCTACTTGTGATACCGGTAAGGTGGACCACGTCTTTCACATTTTTGCCTCGAGCGAAAATATACGAGCTTCAGCAAAAGTGGCATTACTTCAAACGAACTGCCTAAAGATAACCTGGTCTCTTTGCCCGCGGCGCACACGTTCTAGTACTATTTTTGCAATGGCAAAACGAAGCACATTTCATATTTTGCAATCTCGTAGTACACCTGCTAGGATCTCCGAAGCACGCGTTTCCTACGTAACTTAATCCTAATAAGCTGGCCTTTGAAAAGTTTCATAATTCTGTAAGCAAAAATAAGATAACTTTACAGACGAAATCAACTGCTTTTGTGCTTACCAATAAGTTTTATGATAATAATGCTGTAAATTATAATATTATAATTATAATATTTGTACAAATCTCAGAAATCTTAAAGATTAGAAATAATATTAATATTAAAGTATCTACATTTTTTAATACATTTTATATGTATTCCCTTTTTCTATATTTAATATTTAGAAACTTCAATAATTAATTAAAGAGAAAATCACAAATATATCTGGACAACAAGTATAATAAAAAAAAAGCTGTAATACGCGAGTGTAATAAAATAAAAACAAAAATTGTTCCATTCATCATTGATTAAGAAAATATCCCCTCCCAATTACTACATTATATTTCGACAGAAAATGAAAAATTTTAACAGGAAATATGATCGGACTTTCGATAACGGATTAATTATTATTCGTATCCGAGAAGTGAATGCACGTAGTACTTTTGCTCGTTAGTATCATGATCGTTCTCCTCACGAACCGCCTATTGATTATCGTACGTACGTCTAAAGCTCAGGGATCACACGTCATCTGCACATTAATGCAAACGATAGAACACGTATCACATTGCACGTGAACTATGTATATACATTATTGATGTTAGACACACATACTGCACAAAAGAATTGTATTTTAACAAATTACATTTTAACAAGATTTCATTGTAAGTTATATTTTAAATATTTTTGCATACTAAAATGCAGCAGATAGTTAATGTCTATTCCTAATTTAAATTCTATTCTTAATTTAATGAGATAAAAAAATGACTATCTTTTCTTAAAAAAAGAATAAATGTAATATATGTCCATATACATTAGGAATACTACAATTTAAAAAGTTAATTTTGTATAAATGTTTAATGTATAATGTTTGACATAAGAATATGCATTTATGTACGTACCAATATATAAAATGAAATCAGAAAGAGAAAGAAAGAGAGTGAAAGAGGAGAGGAAACTTTTGTGGCTTATTATAGCTATATCTCCGAAATAACGTGATATTATTAGACTATAAAATATGTAACAGTATATATTTACATATTTAATGGAATGGATCTGGCGCGATCGAGAAACGACATCAAAATTCCATCGTCGCCCGCATAATATACGATTATCCTTGCCATGATCGATGCTTTCAAAATCGAGATCCATTCATGCAGTTATGTAAGAGGAAATCGAAGTTCTCCTCCATATTCGGCAGCACTCAAACTCTCTGACCGAGAGTCTCCGTAATTACGGCTTATCCGTAATCGTGACTTCATCAGATCCCGGCACGTGGATTTCAAAACGATGCCTTGCGTGATTACTTATCGGTTGAATGAAAACGTCCATGCTTGAATGGATCATCTCAAAAAATAATATGTATGCGTCTGCACTTTTACGGCAATGGTGGAGGTGAGTATCGAACGGAGAACATTCGGCACAAGTATTCACCAGCAGTGAGACTATAGCGAAGAAAATCGATGAATGTAAGAAAAAGGTTACTAGAGCAGTCAGTTAAAATATGTAAATATATGAAAAAATATCGAGTACAAAAATAATTCTTCTTTATAATGCTCTATTTCTTTGATATAAATGACATAATGTATATCATATGATATAAATCTGATACATAACAGTGGAATATAGACTCTATATATAAATTGTTCCTAAAATTTATCTCGTGGTGACTTTTTAAACGTTGTAAATATATCATGCCTGCAATAGATCTCAAGATATTCGCGGCAAATTACTTCTCTTTGACCAACTTCAGCCATAACAGTATCCCTTCGCATTCTACGAGCATGTAAGAGCTTGTTGTATACGTTATTTATGGAGCTTTGTTTTTTTACTTCCATTTTTTCGCTGTTTGAGCGATCAACAATGTACGCGAATAAGGCGAGAAGAACGTCGAAGACGATGAAAAGGATGGAACTTGATCGCATCGAAGATAAAAGTCATGTTTGCTATTGAGTAGACAGTGAGAGAGTAATCTTCCAATTAAATCTTTGTTGTACTTTCGGATGCGTGAAATTCTTTTTGCACCGAGCCTCTATCGGCCTACATAGGATTTTCCAGTAAAACGGAGCTTGTAAACGATATGATTTGTAACTCACGGCGTATCTGATATTTGAGCATGAAATTTTTATTTTATATTTGTAAAAGATATTTTTAGCTTTAAAGATATTTTTAATTAAAAAATAATTAGTAATTATCTCAACACAATATGTTTATTATTAATCTTCATATGCTCTTATAAATATAAATGCAAATTTTGTTTCGCGTAAAAAGCTTGAATGTGAAGGATATGTTGAGTCGTGCATGTCAAGTTAGTGATGTATAAATGTTTTTCACAGATGTCCAGTTATTGGACGTTTCGTACTGTCGCATCGTTTCATTAAAATTATATACAGTTTGCTGCCCGCAAGTGCATAGTTAAATGCGAATCATGTACACGCACTTGTTTGCATACATACATCCTACCAGCCGGATCGACTTCAACGTGGCTTTATTAACGCTCCTTTTACGAAGATATGCTATATGTTTATTTAACGACCGTATTCGACTTGTTATTTATTGCCATTTATTTCATTACTCCGGTTTATTGAGTTTTTCAGTTGTATTAATGAAATCGTGACAATCAACGCATCCGGGGCATTTAATTACCATTTCCACGGGTTTTTCTCGTGTATTTATGGCGGCGGTATTATTAAATTTTAGAGTTCTTTCTTTCATTAATAACTAGGTCAAGAAGTTCATTCAGATCAAAAAGTTACTAAGCATTCACAATTGTTTTTTACTAAAGCTTTATTCGCATTCCATCTATTAATATTTTATGTAGTTTATATTTAGCATTATTTATTGCACATATTTCATTTCTTAAATTATGCATAAATATTTTATATTGCTATATAATAATTATGAAAAGTATTTACATCTTTTTTTGGATAATTTTTATTCTGTAGTAGATAAATTTGTCACGAAAAAAAATGTGTTGCATTTTTTATTTAGTATACTAATTCAACAAAAATAATATTTTAATATATTGTGGTGTTTTGTCATTATATAAAATTATTACAAATAGATTGGAATGTGCATATATACTTTTTTACCCGCTGTGTATTTATAAATAAATATAAGCAAACATATCGTGTAAAACAAATGAAGTGTGTAATAAGAGGTGGCATTTTCTACAAAGGAGATCAAAGTTATAATTAAATTATATGGCCTTTTATAAAGATTATAGAGTAATGTTACCTTTCAATTCATTTTTTCAGGAAGCAAACATTTGATTATATCGTTTGCTATTAACATTATGCTATTTAATTACTGCGAAGTTGATCTGTATAAAATCAGTGCACAATAAGAGAAACGCAAAACACGTAACATTTGTACTTATTCTGAATTAAACAGTAGGCGTTTTGACACTGATAAAATAGTGATACCGTACGAGGAAGTCGTGAAAAGCACACTCGCGTCTTATAACGCTTGCATTGATCGGGCTAGAACGCTTACGGCGAAGCTTACAGGGAAATCGCATTAAGTTTAACCGCGACGCAATTCATAATTCCATTATTAACCCTCGCGAAAGCGGAGCGCCGATGGGTCGCTTTGTTCGGCTTTAAACGAGCGGTTTTACGTTATATCCGGCAGCTTCCTAAGCTGAAGCCGAGCCCGAGGCAGGAACGGCAAGCGCTCGCTTCTAAAAGATCACAAAATCTTCGTTAACTTTAGTAGCTGTATATATTCGGGACTTTAACAGAACCTTGCCACTTATGGTATAATCATTTCTTCACCGTATCGTGAAGACATAATTCCACTTATGAAGACTGACTTGGAATTTTTATTTCTTCTTATTCATTATTTAGAATTGTTGAACGGATAATGTCTGCTAGGCAATCATAATTTATTTATTTAACGAGGATATTATTCATTATTATCAGCGATATACCTCGAAGTATTGATCACTATAGAAATATGCACGTTATATATACGCAGCTTGCTAAATAATAAAGTTATATGAGCGATTACAGATATCGGTAATGTAATATTTATTAATAGCCGTAATATTACTACAGTACGTAATGATTACGACGGTAATGTTTATGATGTTGCAAAGATTAATCATAGTACATTATAATCACGTTTATGGTTTAAATGCGTGAGTGTATATTACGTGCTATTTTTGTATCAAATGGCACACCCACACAATGTGATATTATCGAGCATGTAAAATTAGAAAGCGAAACCCCGAGTTGAATTATTTTATGTTACAAATAATGTATATGTCACTACTCACGTTTTTTATGTATAAATGAATGCGCAAATTTTCCGAAATAAAAAATTTCACATTTTAACGCGCGAAGTTTTGCAAGTTTTGTTATTAATGCTATGCGAGTTTGCTCTATTTCGGGTCATTACTTTTACATGACTATTCTCGAATCGGAGACTCGCTTGAATGTGAAATAATGGACGAATTATTCTCATTGCCAACGATTAACGACAATTACCAAGATATTTGTCGCATTTATAAATGAGGAGTGTTTTCATAATCTCCAATGTTATTAAACCTTCGAGTATGAAGTTTATCTAATAATCATAATTATTATAAGAGGAGTTGAGACATCAAAGATCTTGCCTTAATGAATTTCACATAATCCTCAATGAGATGGAACTAGATAGTGTTTTTGAGATATATATATATTTTTTTTTTATTTTTTTTTTATGATGTTTGTTTTTGATTAAAGGATACATTTAATATGAATTGATTACAAATTCAAGTTTAATGATAGAGTAAATAAACTTTGAATCTTTAATCGAACATCGATTTTAAACTTGCAATAAAACGTGATGATATATAACGATTAAAATTCGAGTTCAAACAATGGTTTCTCGCCCAGCGTATCGATTAATAAACGTTGTAATTAAGGTAACATGAATATTCATGTATGTATTATAATTACTGAAATAACATACAACGATATTATCTGATGCTTATATTATAATAATATTTCTATATTTGGACACATGGATCGATAAACTATTGAAGCTTTAAGAAATGAAGAATAATATTTGAATAGTGCTTAGCAATAATAGTAATATTTAATAAAGATAATGTTGCATTAATGCGTTTTAACAAAGAGGTTTTGACTTTTGCTCTCCTATAAATGAATAAATTTTATTAATGTATTGATAAATATATACCTAAACATAATTAGATAAAAAGAAAGTTAGTGATATGATTTATTTATTTAATAATTTTCTAATATTATCAGATTCTACTTTATTATTATATATATCCATTATTACTTTCTGTTTATACACATCTCAATTTTAAGTACATATCTTCATAGAATTGTGATCGTATATTTATTAAATTCTACAAAATTTACATTGCTACACAATTGCGGGAAATAGAAAAATATCAATTTTCTAATATGATATTTTCAAACAATAAAAGTATAAAAAAAAAGATATAATATATATAGAAATTTAGCAATTGTGACTCGCACATCGACAGCTGATAGGCGAAAATGCGGAACCGGAAAATTATACA
>Ga0157363_1003462_pt1 | contig 14267 bp, 4 predicted proteins | sample AttsexASBM1_FD_111477 | JGI IMG/M metagenome (GOLD analysis project Ga0157363, IMG submission 111477) | Fungus gardens microbial communities from leaf cutter ant in Ribeirão Preto, State of São Paulo, Brazil - Atta sexdens ASBM1 | ecosystem: Host-associated > Fungi > Mycelium > Unclassified ...
GCCTTTAAATGCAAGAAATGATCTTCCTGTGGATGTCGAAGTCATTTCTATTGCGCGAATGTCGTACGATGTCACAATTTCACGAAAATGTTTGTCAAAGATAATTAAATTGATTAATCGAGTAATCGTTTAATTAAATCTTTATAAATATGGCTAAATCGTGCACGTTGGAAAGTTGCTGTTACAGAGATTTTCATACGTTCCTTCTTGAATGGTATAACAACGAATGAATGATACAGATGTTATGATCCGTCTTTGATATCGCGAGCGCTCATCGAAGCGTGATATGCAAAGTGATCAAAGGAAACAGGGGAAAAAAATGAAAATGAAGAAATCGCAGCTGGATCTCGTTTGTCTATTGAGATTTACATGGTTGTGAAGCTAATCAACGCGAATTCGACACTCCCAATTTCCTGCTGTAGTAATCAAATCCTACAGATAGATGAGTGAACGAGCTCTCTCTCTCTCTCTCTCTCTCTCTCTCTTTTTCTCTGTCTTTCTCTTGACACATTCAGTTGGCAGCTAGTTACCTGCCGAGTAGTTATCTCGCATCTTTCCCACTGGCATCGTTAGCGCCTCCTCTTCTCTCGTTGGCACCGAAGACGAGGTGAAGCCGGTCGTAACCCGTGGACACGTAAAAGTTTTGTTAGACAGCCCGTTTCGTCGTAATATACGTTTGTTTACAAGCCGGATATACGAGACGCATCGTCGTGCCATCGCATAACTGTCTTGTTGCGCTTGGATCTTTTACTGCGTATAATTTAAAGCGAAATTATCATTAATAATATTATCGACGATTGAAGAAAATTTGAAGAATACGAATGAGAGACTCTCGAGTTTCGCAAATCAATTTTCATATTTTCATATTTCCTCCAGTGATTATTTTGGGCGTCTTTTAAAAATATTAACAATAAATTATTGAATTTTATCACTTACTACAATGCTAATTACTGAACAATCAATTTTAAACAATTTTTATGAATTGAAGACTCAAGAATTATTTTTAATACATCGATGATAGTCGACGTTTTCTGCTTTCCGCAGACGCGAAATTCCTGGCAAGTGCGTTTGTGTGCCAGAGGCAAGAACGAGACGAGACAAGAAAAGAGTAGAAAGATAAAGGAGCAACGTTCTATGGCAGAGTCGAGGGTGAAAGAGAGCAGAAGAAACGATTGAGTAGGCGCTGGGCAGCTGTCGAAAGATTAAGATAACCCTGAAGTTAAGTGAACACGGGGTGTGCCTGAGCTGTGGATTTAAGGTGATTAAAGGCACCTGATATCGAGAATTATTATACCATATATTTCGTAGTGGCGAAACCATATTCTGACGGCTGCATAAATTTCGTATCGAAGCCAATAGTTAAAGGGGCCAACGGACTCAATGGTCTCGGTCGCCATGTTGAAAAGTCTCGAGGCGTTGAGCGCTTAGTCCCAAAAGATCGGTTCCGAAGAAAATCTTTTAAAAATCTCGCATCGTTAAGTCATGTATCGTCGTTGGCGTCACTCGAATAATTTTTTCTGAAAATTCCGATAAAGCGGAGTTTACAATGAGATTTTAAGTAAGTAATGTAAAACTTAAGCTTTAAGCTTTAAGAAATTGTGATTATATAATCAGTTGAATGTGAGAAAATATTTCGCCAATTTCTTACGGCTTAAAATCTTAAAGCTTAAAGTTTTACGCCTTAAAATCTCATCGTAGACGCCGCTTAACGAAGAAAAGCGAACGATCTCTTCCAAAAGATTTTCCTAGGATTCTGAAAGTACAATCATTAATTGGGGTAAGATCGCATCGTTGCACCGTAGACTTTCGTCACGAGTCTCGAATGATGCAGGTTCTTGTGTAGGCGCAGAGAGAGAACAACGGGGTGACTCCCGACCCCGTGGCAAAGCAAGGAGCGTGACTCCGCGAGAGGTAGGAATTGGTGAACCCGTCCCCACCCGATCAGATGATCCCGGACGACTTCGTGACTTCGTATTTGCTCAGCCATTTCAGCCGGGTAGTGAGCTGACTATCCGTCCCGCCGATCGGCGTATCCCTTTTCCAGGATACATAATTATATTATAATAAACTGTAACGATACACGAGTCTGGCTATCCTTGCTGCCCTTCTGGCTCGCCTCACGGCTTCGCTGTTTCTACAGGCTCGCCTCGTTCTCATCGGGGTCGCCTACGACCGACCGCGGGCATCCTCCTAGCTTTTTCTCGACGTGAGCCTCCGAGAAATCCTCGACGTGGTCGCTGCTGTTAGCGCGAGCAAGACGACGATCGAGTGGAGGAAGAGAGAAACGCTAATTCCTCGCGGTGGTATTCTCTCGAGAGAGGGACCTCCGTGTCAGAGGGTCGAGTTTATCACTGTCATCTCTTGACGCCGCGGCTCTGCCGTCTTAATAGGTTTAATGCCCATCGTTCGCTCAGGCCCGAGGTCTGACTCTCGATAGCTGTAACCACTGACACGTACGCGTACCGGTCCCTCCCCCCAGCACCTTGCGCGCATTTTCTAGTCTCTCAGCTTCCGGGAGTATCGTCATTTAATCGACATGGCGATCGCGAGAATATAAAAAAACGCGCGTTTTACATCTCAAAATAATCTTCTTTTTTCAATTCTCACGGAAAAAAAGAAGGCGATTAAAGAGAATCTTCTTCGCAGATTGCAGACGTTTTGCGGGAAACTCCTTTCTTTTTTCGAAACTAAAATTTCATGACATTTCCGGAGGAATCGCGAGTGTTTCCTTTGCCATCTGACGCGCTACGTTGTTGATTAAATCAAGGCGCTGCGCCTGAGTGTACGCCTTATCTTTCACGATGTTTACTCGGAGAGAAGCTATGCTCTACGAGCACTGCAAATATCGCAGAATGCGGACATTGTCGAGGCACGTATATTGGTACGGGTAAAGGAGAGAAGCTCCGAGGCCTCCAGGTCGAGAGACGGATGGATCTTCATCTTCCTTCTCTTCTTCTCTTCTTCTTCGTCTTCTTCATTCTCTTATTTTTCTCACATTATTGTTCGCTCTGGCTGCAAGAAACAACAGTATCGATCAATATGTTTCCCCGAGCGGAGCGACCAGAGGAAACATTGCTATACTTGGTACTATTTTGCTTATTTGATATTCTTACACGATTATTTGTACGTATCTTCAAAAGAGAAAAATTAATCAAATAGAAACTAGAATCGAATTAAAAGCAGTTAGATTTGGAGCATCATAGAGAGAATCGCAACATGGCATAATGTCCGAGGTGTTAAACAACAAAGAAGCACTTCGTATTGAATGAGGCGTTGGAGAGCGTGTCAGCACGATCGTACGGAAACGAATAAAAAGGAAGGTAATGAGGCAGCGAGGGTCGGGAGTCGTTGACAAAACGGATTACCCTAAGACGTCGAGCGGCAGCGTAGGTATAAGATGGAGGCGTCGCGACGCGACGCGACGCGCTTCGTCGGGGTCGAAGAGCCGAGCGACGAAGAATGAAATGGCCCGAGATCCGAGACGCTGTCTAAACAACCCTTTTCCTTAATCATTTAAGTGATTCGGTAAGCACTCGTCTCCGCTCGTCGAATCGTCGGTAACTCTTGCGTAAACTCAACCCTTTCTTATGGAAGACCCTTCCCCCCCTTTATCCCGCGTCGTCCGATAATGATAATACTTCCTCACTCGACTGGAAAGGGAAATAATGCCTCGCCTTGATCGCGCCCCCCCATCTAACATTCGGAATGAACTTCACCATCATAAAGTCGCATGAATAATTACTAAAACGAAAAAATTTACAAAGACAATGGTTTCCTAAAACAATTCTTGTGTATATTAAGATGAACAAAAAGAGGAATTTTAAAAAGAGGAACATTAGAAAAAAATTATATATTAAGTGTCATAATTAAATTTTAATAAATATTTTTTTAATAATTATTAATAAAATACATGAATGATATTATATTATATTTATGTGAATAACTTTATGTAATAACATTCAATGTCTAACATCACATAAAATCACAACAAAAATCACATCAAGTTACGAGATTATATTTTATTTTTTTAAATTGTACTTTTCTACATTTTATAAATAACTGAATTTTAAAGAAAATGATCATAAAATTCTTTACACATTAATTGAAAAATGATATTCCATATTATTTTCGTATTTAAAAAAGGGAAATTTATAATCATGTCATTAATTTGGGACTATAAAATTTGGGTTATAAAATGGGAACGAAGAATTTAAAATTTAGGATTGTCCATCCTAATTTTGGATGATTGATTACCTTACTATGCATCTTCTCAAATAACTGTCTTTGCATAAATTAGTAAAAAAATTCCTTCGACTCAATAGTATTTTTCAAAAAGTAAGAAATATTATCAAATTAACAAAACCAAGATAAAAGTGTAATTCTTTATTTCAATATCCTTATCTTACATTATTCATAGTGATCGTACCTCGTAGTCGCATAAATCAAATACGACTCGTTTGCAATAGCAGTAAGTTGCGATAGATTTTACATTCGAATTGGCACGTTGGTAGGCGAAAGTTCATGAGACGACAGAAGTCGAAGCGACGGGCCGACGTCGAGTTCGATTAATTTTCCGGTCATTATTTTTTACGACTCCTTATCTCCAGCTCAGCTTCCCTGAGCTCCTGCCTTTTCCTCCCGTCGACCCCCACTATATTCTGACGTAAGGATCCAACCATCTCCGGGACAGAGAGTATTGGATCCGCTTTATTCGCGCCACGATTATCGAATTAATGCACAATGGCGTCGGATCGCGCTTATTCCGCTTTACATACATGTCTTCGCGGATCGTGATGGCCCTTAAAAATGTCCTCGAGATAAGCTATGATAGCATTGGAATTACGATGTACAGTTGAGAAACAGAAAAAAGAAATGAGAGACCGTTCGTGGCGCGTAGAACGAATGAGAGATCATCATTCTGCTCACGATGCAGGGAAATACGTCGCATATTAACGTCTCCTTCGAAGCTGTAGAAATTGCTGGCGGTATGGTGGGACAAGCGATATTAAGTTGGCACGCAGTAATTATCGGACGATAAAGGAACGCGATAAGTCAGCGAAAAATTCAATATTTCTGTACGATATATCAACGTTATTTACGCGATATCTCTCACGTTAAGCCGTTATTACGATAATGGTTAATTACGTGAATACTAATTTCGTCTCAATAACCGAATCACGTGTGTACGATCGCCAATACGTATTCGGTTTACATGGCAGAAGTAAGATGATGCTTGACGAAATTGACGCGTCGATCCGATACGATAATGGCAAATTAACATGGGAGAACGAACAACGCAGCTGGTCGAACTCTGGACAATTCCTCGCGGACGTCGTCTCCGTTGGTTCCGTTTGATGGTCTCTTCTTCGTGTTCTACTCGGGGGTACAGGGAGGAGTCCCGGAGTCGGTCTGGGCGGAGCCTCAGAACCGCAAAACACCAGTCGACTTCACTTCACGGCACTCCGGCTACTATTAATTATTTATGCTGCGAGTGCTACGCCGCTACCAACCCCCTTCGTCGTAGCTGCACACGTGTGTTGCACCGCGAAACGAGCGAAGGGGGCCCGGACCGCCGCAGCGCGGCGCCGGGTATCGGCATTATAGCCCGGGTATCGCGAGCCCAGGGACCGGGCGAACCGGGCCAATCCTATCGAGAGCCGCAATCGATTCGCCCGGAATAATAATCATGATTGGATTCCCCGGGGTTTTGGGGGCAGGACTTTCCGGTCCCCCTGAGCGCGCGCGTCGGGCCCCGAGGATCGTTGTATTAAAAGCGCAAGGTTGCGCACTCGGACCATCTTTGCGTTCGCCGACCATCAAATCCAATCGTTCAATGGTATCAACGACCGGTGGAGAGAAACCGATGATTAATGATTGAGCAAAAAGTATATATGCACACCAGGAACGAATTTAAAAAATAAGGAGACGTACGGACCTTCGATTATCAAATAAATCGCACTTAAAATGTAATTACCATCTGCCGATTTCGTATTTTTTCGTACAAATCATTTCGAGTATTTGCTCGATATTCCGAAAAATCGACGATGAAATATTTTTCCTCGTCGTCGAATGACTTGATCATCCTTTAGTTTGTGATCACTCGGCGTGATCTGTATGTGAAATTTTTGGCGGCCAAGTGTCTGCCTCGCAGGGGACAGAACGTGGAGGAGAAAGAGGAGAAATATGAAGGAAAAGGAAGAGACTGCGAAGAAATAAAAAGAGAGAGAGGAAGCGATAGCGATGATAGAGAAGATGAGACGGATCGTGATGTGAGGACGATGATGAAAAGAAGAGACAGGGGGCGAGAGAGCAAAAGGAAATAAAAGATGCGTCCGGCGAGGAGCATTTTTCTTTGGACCGTGGTGAAGCAGCCACCGTGTGATTACCCGAGACGAGGAGGCATATATGAGTAATTTGTATTCAGCCCGATCATCCGTATCGAAATTCGAATCTACTTAGTTCTGAGAAGCGCCGGTGCCCCAGCCGTCCTCCTCCATAGCTTCGATCTCTCCACCTCTCTCCCCGGTTCCTCTTTCCCTCCTACCCTCTTGGACCCGATCCACTATTCCACCCTCTCGACTTCGACTACAGCTTAATATAATATTATTCGCCGGTTTAGTTTAATGGTGCCGGGCGATTATTACGTGGTCAGAGTCCGACCGACTGGCTGGCTTCTTCGGCCTCGGGTACTCTCCTCTGTCTCCCCTGCCTCTTGCCACCGCTCTTCTTTCCATGATGCTCTTCCTTCAGTTTTCGTTCTCTCGTACGGCTCCATCGATGCCGATGTACGAATATACGAGGTGTGCGTACAGTTTACTTGTACACACACGCACGCATACATCGGTAAAGGACACAACCCGCACGAACGTTCGCGTCTACATACTCGCGCCTGTAGACACCCGCACTCTTTGGTAACGATGGAGAGATGGGATGAGGGGGGGGGGGAGGAGGATCCTCTTCGAACAAAAAGCTCCAAAACAAAACGCCATTATGATTAGTCCGAAGGATGGGTGGTCCAAATTACTGCAGATTCGCGTTCCCGCATCGAGAATGACGATACAATGCGTTCAAAAGTGCCTCCTCAGCTTGCACGTCGAACGCGCCGTAAAATTAGTTTTACCGATCGGAAATTGACGCATATGGAAACGACGATAGAATTAATCCGCGGAGCTGTAGAATAATTTGAAAGAACAACGTTTGCATACGCGCATACATACACATACACGTATACATACCCCGTCTTTGCAGAACCCTGAAGATCAAGCGAATCCAAGAAGATAATCCCACCTAAGCGAGAGCTCCGCCTAATGAATCGCCGCGGAATTTGCATTGTGAAAAGAGCACGTTTATAATACATTGCTCGGCGCGTTCGAACTCGTTATGACCGCGCGTAAGAGTCATTAAGAGCCGAATAATTACTCGTATCGTTCCGGACTTGATAGATCGTCCGATCCGTGGCCGGTTTGACCCGCGACACTCGGGACAGGATGAAGAACAACGGCCTCGGCAGTAGGAAAGCTGCCCTCGAACGCGAACCGTAACGATTATAAGCGGCACGATCTCGCCTCGATACAAACGAGCGCACGTGGATAATAGCATCGCCATTACGGCCCCAGCGCACGATGTGAGACTTACGAATCCATTTCTGGCTAAAAACTCTTCAAGGTCTCTACTCTGCAAGTTTCCACTATCACGAGGAAAACCATTGCGTTTTCTCTTACATTCGCGGAATCTCATTTATCCGCGCAGGAATGACAATGTGACGAGTGACAAGCCGCCCCGGTTGTAATCTACGTACCGGGATCGATTAAATGGTGGCAAGAAGTCGAGGTAATGCATGCGGTCTCTGCCTGTGGTGGCGGGTGGTTGTAGCCGGTAGGATATTAATGAAGATATTCAAATGAGACAAAAATGAGGGGAGAACTGGCCTTTGTCGGGCGTAAAGGTTCCACCGGTGACTCGGCCTATGTAGATTACTCTTCGCCCTCCTTCTCGAGACTTTCTTTCTCTCTCTCTTTCTCTCTTCCTCTCTTCCTCTCTTGTTTCTCCGCCGCTTCTTCTCTTAAACTCTTCATTCTCGATCCGCCTTAACCTCTCCACCTACCGATCGTTTACCTCCCAGAGATTTGATCGTGCACTCTCGAAGAACGAACGTCCTTTTAACTCATAACTCAAATTTCCATACTTCGTCAACGTGGGACAGAAATAAATTTCAAGGACGTTTCTGTGAACTCGCGCTAATGTATAAAAAATAAATTATTATTTTCGTTTTATTCATTGTCTTATTAATTTTTCTAAAATATTCCATTTTCTAAAATATTTCGAAGCTGGCGCTGAATCATTTCTTCAATTATTCTTTTCAGCACAAAATAAAAAGCGTACATTTCACCGACAAGATCTCAAAACAAGAAAATCTCATTCGCACGAAAGGGAAAACCACACGACGAGCGAATTCTTTGCCCGCGCCGCTCGTCGGTAGAAGATTATTAAAACGGATTAGCATCGCGAGAACGCATAAATTGCCGGAATATCGTTACACACGGAAGACCAGAAGCGGGCGAGACGCGGCGCCTCGCCTCGCCTCGCCTCCGTGAACCCGATCTGTCATTAGCGGGCTGCTTAATTCACTTGTTTCTTCAGTTTCCACTGGGATGAAATTAGAGCCGCGTTCGCGCCAGCCCAGTGGATGTCATTAAGAACCTTTTAAATCGCCCTTAAGACCGCCAGGCCATTAGAGGCTCGCGCAGGAGAAAAGGGCCAACCCTTGTACATATCTTTTTTCCCTCCTGCCACGCCATCACTACCGCGCGCCATCCTCCGACCTCCACCTTCTGCCGCGCACTGAGTTCGTGGCTCCTAACGTTAACGGTGTTTCCCCGCGCGACGCTTCTCGCAATACGCTCGGCTTATGGGTCTCGAGACTCGGTCTCCTATGCGCGCGTACACTTTGCGCTTTATCTAGTTAGTTGCGACTAATGTCATTACGCGTCTTGGAGCGCGCTGCGACATGGAAGGAGCTACTCCCATCGGTGCTTATTTTCCCGCGCTGCGAGTCCTCGATCTCGTCGTTTAATGAGTCAAATTGGAATCTTGGGTATTTTTAAGATATTAACGAGCTACATACAAAATAAAAGAAATCTTATAAGATGTGAAAAGCGCGATAAAATTTGAACAATCGAGAGAAGCGAAGAAATTTAATTTAACGGCACCATATGCTACCGAACGTAAAACGGGTAGCCACCTTTCGATTCTATTTTTCTTTTCCAGAATGTTATTCTATTCCTCAATGAGAGACACAAAGAACGGATGCGTATCGGCCCAATTTTAATTGATATTTCGTCGATGACGACGGCCCCCATTGTTTCCTTCTCTTCCATTATCGGTATACCTTTATGTTTCGCCGGTGCGATACAAAACGTCATTTTCGCCGATGCCCCTCCGTCTCAGGTCGACGATCCTATTTGTCAAGTCATTTCAGGATGCGTATACCTGCGCCGCCGGAATTTCAACTGTTCGGCGACTGGAACGATCTGCCTCTTGGAGCGTACAATGCGGCAAAAATGCATATTGTAAAGTGATGCCCCGGAGATGGACCGCGATAGGGGATAAAGTTACCAGTAAATGACGCCCCTCTCTCTCTCTCTCTCTCTCTCTCTTTTTCTCTCGTTCCAATAATAAATAATAAGTTTCGTCATACAGTTGAGATTACAATATGTGGACACCGCGTTTAAAACGTATCTAATAGGGTGGCTGTCGCTAACGTGCCTTTAAGTCAACTTACTAAATTAATTATTATTAAATTTAATTTTGTCTGCTTGAAATCAATATTAGTTTTTAATATTTCTCTTTTTTATAATATTATATTTTAATGTAAAAAATGTTAATATTTCATAATGTTTTTGATAAAAGTAAAGAAAATGTTTCTGTTCTTATAAATATGTAGTATATCCTTTCAAAGAACAATGGTCCTATTAATGTGCCTCCAATTTGTGTGTCTATCCGCATTGAACTCATTTTAACATATAGTTATTAAAACAAATAATAGATATAAATTAATTGTTTAAGATAATATTGCAAATCATTATTTTAATTATACTTACAATTTCATTGTCTACTCACGTCACCCACACATTATTCTCAGCCTCGCAATACAAACATATTAGTAGGGATAAGCTTAAAATCTTGCGGACTTACATAAATTCCTCTAAATTGTGATATGTATCTTTCAAAAAATGTTTACTATGCTTTAATAGTTAAAAAATTTTTATTATATTTATTATAGATTATTACCTTTGATATCATCAATTTAATTTAATAAAAAAGTATTTTTTCTTATTTATTTGTGTTAATTTTTTTATAACTTATTTAAATATAAAGGCACACTAATAGGAACAGACATAGTAATAGAAATAACTATTGAAATCATATTTTGAAAGAAAATATATTTTTCTTGGAGACCAAAATTTTTATTATATTTTATTCGAGCTCAATTTTAAATCGCGCGCGATAGAAAACATTTCCTACAAACTCCCGGAACCAGGAAGTGGTCCGTGAAGTAACTCGACCGCTAAATGGCAGATGTATGGCGAGTGATTAGCGCATGCGAGCAAATAGGTAGGATTCGCGATAACACGAGCCAGTTTTGCGGGAGAAGGTTAAGTCGCGATACTCCCGATAACCCTATCTGGCGGGGTACGGTAAATCATAGTCCTAGCTTATGAGTGGCAGAGACGGTATTTACGATACAAGCATAAAAAAATAGTGCCGAAGGCAACGCACTGGTAAGCACCACAACATCGGCTGCGATCCCGCGCGACCTAACAGGTCGCGAGAGGACACGCGGTTTTTTAATTAAACTTCACCGCTAACTAGACAGCTCTATTATTCTCGCCGCAGAGAAAAGTAGGAAGTGGGAGGGAAGAAAGGAAAGAAAAAAAGAGAGAAAGAAAGCCATCGGCCATCATCAGAGTGACTCCGGAATAAGGGATCGCTTCTGGAATCCAAACAATCTAGCGCGTTCCCGAGGCGCGTCAACGTCGAGAAGACTGGAAGAGGATTCCATCGCGGACGAAGTCTCGGATAGACTTTGTCCGTCGTCTAGGAGTTCTCTTCGCGTAGCACGGAGCAAAGAAGAGGTCGTCATTAGTCACGGACGGAGGAGGAGAGAACGAAGCGCCCCAAGCTGCGCAATTACCGCGTGCATTAATCTACTCGCGATGCTGATTATTAAGGCGACGACAATAAGAATAAAGCCGAATGCGAAATGCGAAGCACCGTGGCGTAAATCGCCCTAGGAAACTTTACTTAATTGTTGCACTCTATATGCTAAACGCGACGCGAGATCACGGTGGTGTGCGGCGCGGCGTGTCGACGCGGTAGCCGCGTGTACGATATCGCGAGCTCTGAGCGAGCTCTGAGCGAATTATGGCACAGTCGCCGCCTCCGTCATGCGAACCGTCGAATCGCTTATCTCGTCCCTTGCCCGCCGGCGAGAACGATCGCTTGGCGAATTAATTAATCTCTCCGCCGAGAACGCAGTCCCGTCGACCGTCGTGCCCGCGTCTCTTGGAACCTCGCCCATAAAGAATAAACAGTGTCACGAAGTTTTGCTGACTCGCGTTTGCAAATACACGGCAGGACTATCATTACGCGGCACCATCGGTCTTCCAAGTCGATCTCAAAGCGACGCGATGTTGATGAAAATTCAGAGACCGCGATTTACGATTTAGCATATAACGTTACCTTTCATAATTCTTGCAAATAGTTTTGCCAACCATCCTCTTTTTCTTGGACACCATTGATGGATCTAGAATTTTTGGGGTGGAGGATATTAGCTGATCGTACGCGAAATTTTTTTTTTAAATTAGGTATGAAAAGATAGAATATTAAATTATTATTTAAATCATTATAGAATATAATGATTAAATTGGAGTCTCAATATTTAAATAATAATAATAAATAAATTTAAAGGCTAATGAGAGTCAGCGTGGAAGGAATTGCGCACAATTATTGATAGTAGTAAAAATTACTTGTTCATAACATCGATGTCTTCTTTATTTCAAATAGAATGGAATCTAATTGTTATATTACTGAGGATAACAGTGAAACGTTCAAGATTTTGAAATAAAAAAGACATCAATATTAAGAAGTAATTTTTACTTATCAATAACTGTGCGCAATTTCATCCATGCTGGCTCTCATTAGTCTTTAAATTTATTTATTATTATTTTATTATATTGAAAAAATATCTCGCGCTATCCTTTATTAGTCTCAATCTATAATAAATGCGATAAGTCTTAGCCATAAGAAATTGAACAATCACAATGAAATATGAGAAGAATAATTGACTATTGGTGAATTCTTTCCGTTAAATTAGTATTACTAATGATACTAATAAACAATTAGATATGAAATAATTATTCGTTGATTGTTCTAATTTGACTAATCTACACACATTACAGAATTGCAAGCCAAATATCTGGAGCTTTTATCTAATTCTAATTTTGTAAATTTTGACATGACCTATCCTATTCGCAAATCACACGTAGTCAAAGTAAACTGGACGTGATCGAATTAAATTCAATAAAAGTTTTATAGTGAACACGACTCGTGATGTCCATTATATTGGTGGATGCAGCCTCAAGTGTCACGTGGCGCGGGAACGAAGTTCCATTTGGCGTCACTCAATATTCCATCAAAACAGACCTTCGGCGGCGCGGCGCAGTCTTTTGTTTCACGATGCGGGCAGCACAGGTGGTGCCGCCAGAGCAAACCGGTAGGTAGGCACTTACAACAAAAAAGCCCGTGGCACGTAATATTCAATGACAGTTCGCCCACGCGACCGGTTGTTATAAGGGTAGTATCGTGTGTCTCATTGTACGATCGATAAATCATCGCGGTAGCCGAAGAGTTCTTCCCTTCTCTCGTCTCGCGAGATGGAATCGCTCCATAGTTTTTAACTACGAAACAAATAATAATTAACATTGAACCGACGTCGCTGAAGAATTACGTACGACGCACGACAACGCGAAAATAAAATCAATTGGCGAAATTGCGTTCCATCATCGCACACGACGAAGCGCAAAGGTATTCGTCTTTGCGTCTCAATCGCGACGGCGCTTGATAATTCATTAGCCGATGTATCATTAACCGATCCGGTTTTGACGATAATTAGAGGCGCACTTACGTCTTCGTCCATATGCTACATGTGTACGTAATCATTTTCATTAATATTTTATCCTATACTTTGTGCGCGCGATCGCGCGTCGTTACGATGTGCTTTTCTCTTTCTCTTTCCAGTTTGAGAGATTCTCACGGATGGCTGCTCGCGCGACGATAAAATCGAAGATCGCGGCATCCCCGTCACGTCGATCAACGGCGCTTTAGCCGGGAATATCGAGCGAGGAGAGAATGATGACTAGAACGAGGCGAGTTTGGTGGGACACGACCAGCGTAGCGGGGTGACGATAATTGCGATCAGAGCTGCCCGATGAAATCCTAATATTACAGGCGCGGATACGCATCGAATATGAGCATCTAGGTAAGCCGTCGCACCACTAGTCGCGTTGGACGACGCAAAGCGGGTTGGAAGGAGTGTGATGAGGCGAGGGGATGAGGTTGACGGGGGTGTGCAGCATGGCGGAGGGGGAAGGGGGGAGGGAGGAAGGGGCCGAAGGGAGTGCGCGAGAGGGAGGCTCGACGCGGCCGAGCAGGTATAACCTATTGTAATCAATATTAATTACTCGAGACAATGGAATCTCATTGGACTCGATCGTTCGAGCGGCCTCACGCGGAGGGGCACCGATGATGGGCGGCGGGAAGAAGAGAGAGAGAGAGACGTTACAAGGGCCGGTGGGACGTAGGGGGGACGCAGCGCGGGAAGGGTTTCAGAGGAGAGGAGGTCGTGTTTGGCTCCAACGGACGGACACGTAGTGTTGTAACGCGCTGCGCGTTTATTCGCGCGAGTGCGAGCGGCGCGGTGCGCGCGTGAGAGAGCTCGTTCGCTCGCTCGCTCGGTCGCTCGCTCGCTCGCTCGCCCCGCTTGCTGTTCTACGTTAGAGCATTATCTATTGTTGTTGACGTTATGCGTTGTGCACGCGCGCAGGCCGCTGCAGCCGATGATCGCTGCGGACGATGTTGTCGTTGGATGCTGTCGGTGCGTTGTCGGTGGCGGTGCGGTTCCCCCCTTCTGTACCCTTCCGCCATTTGGAAGCTCTCACCGTCAACTATCTGCCGCTGCCACCGCCGCGTCGCCGCCCTCCCCCCCC